>ULPS01020370.1_pt1 | contig 70823 bp, 56 predicted proteins | sample 1953711 | NCBI WGS metagenome assembly ULPS01 (sample SAMEA4835635, study PRJEB28245) | human gut metagenome | biome: gut microbiome; material: fecal sample | place: Denmark | collected 2008 | reverse complement strand
CTGCCGCTGGCGCTGCCGCCATCCTGCTTCTCCTTACAGCTCCGACCGGCATGTATCTCACGACCGCCGGAACAGAAAACTGGGTGAAGCGCTCTGAAACCACAGCGGGATTTTCCCAGGAAGAGCTGGAAGAGGCCTCCAAAAATATTTCCTTTGATCCTCTGTACCGTTTTGACAGCCTGATCCGTCCCCTGGAGGACAGCAATGAACTTCCCGCCGCCGGGATTACCAGGAACACTATGTATTCCTCCGTCACGAATCCTGCCTACTCTGGCTTCTATTACGATACACTCCGGACTCCCATCCGGATCAACAACCGGACCGCGCTGCTGACCTCGGATAACCCGTTCCTGCTGCACCTCCTGGGCGTGCGCTATCTGGAAACGACGACGGACAGCATTCCCGCCGGATACACGCCGGTATACCAGGCAGGTCAGAATGTGATCGCAGAAAACAGGTCTGTGCTTCCAGCCGCATATTTTACCAATGATCTGATCTCATCGGAAGATTATGAACAGCTCTCTCCGGACGGAAAGCTGGATGCAGTTACCAGAAGCACTGTGGCAGATCTGAAAAGCATTCCGGATAAAGGAATCCATTTTAAAACCGCGGAAGAAGCCAGTGATTACGGGATCCCTTCTTTTTCACCTTCCCTGTCCGCCGGTCCGCTCCCGGACGGACTTACGATCCGCAAATCTGCGGAAGGCTTCGAGATCACGGCAGATCGGAAATGCCGGCTGACCGTAACTATCTCCGATCCTGTTCCGGACTGTATCCTGCTCCTGCAGTTTTCTGTCGCTTCAAGGACCGGAGACGCCGTCGTAATCGACATAAACGGGATCCGCAACAAGCTCTCTGGATGGCTTGCCCCGTACCCCAACCAGAATCAGTGTTTTCACTATCAGTTTACATCTTCGCCGGGAACGGGCACGGACAGTCTGGAGATCACATTTTCCAAAGGTCATTATGTGATCAGCGATATCCAATGGTCTCTCTACAGCGCAGAACGATTTACAGAAAAGAACTATACTCCGGTACAGCTCGCCAAAGCCACGGACAGAAACAGTATCCTTTCGGGCTCGGTCACAACAGAGACAGAAGGAGTGCTCGCAACTTCTATTCCTCTCCAGCATGGCCTGGAAATTCTCGTGGACGGAGAATCGTCAGAGCTGATCACTGTAAATGAAGCATTTGCCGGGGTTCTCCTGGCACAGGGAACACATTCTGTGGACATCCGTTTTTCACCTCCCGGGAAAGCGTTCGGCTGCTTTTTAAGTCTTGTTTCTGCCGCCGGATACGGAATTTTTCTCATCTGCAATGTGGTGTCCAAACTCAGGCTGCAGAAAAGGGGGCTTATGAAAAAGAAAAAGGAACTGGCCGCCTATCTCATCAGCGGCGTGATCACAACAGGCGTTAATTACTGCCTGTATGCACTGCTTTTGTCTTTTCGCCTTCCCTGGCCTGCGGCCAACAGCGCAGCATGGGCGGGCGCGGTGCTGACCGCCTATATACTTAACCGCAGGCTCGTGTTCTGCTCCCGCGGCCGGATACTGCGCGAATTTTCTGCCTTTGCGGCACTTCGGTCCGCAACGCTTCTGGCAGAGAGCCTGCTGCTCTGGCTCCTCATTGACCTGCTGCTTGCACCCGCTTTCATATCCAAGATCCTTGTCAGCGCAGTGACTGTCGCCGGCAACTATGTTCTGTGTAAATATGGTGTTTTTAAAAAGGGGGAAAACTTTCATGGATAAGATCAGTATTATTGTACCGTGCTATAACGAAGAGAAAGTACTGCCTGCATTTTACCGCGAAACTGCTGCCGCCGCGGATGAGATCGTGGGTGCGGAATGCGAATTTATTTTTGTGGACGATGGGAGCCGGGACCATACGCGGGAAATACTGGAACATTTTTCGGCGTCGGACTGCCGGTGCAAATATATTTCTTTCTCAAGGAATTTCGGCAAAGAGGCGGCGATGTACGCCGGTCTGGAAAATGCTTCCGGTGACTACTGCGTTTTCATGGATGCGGACCTTCAGCACCCTCCCACACTCTTGAAAGAGATGTACCGCGTCGTCAGCACAGAAGGATACGACTGCTGCGCAGGACTGCGCGAAGACCGCACCGGGGAGGGGCGCCTCCGTAATCTGCTGTCCCGCACATTCTATAAAATCATTGGCCGGATGTGCCGTCTGGAAATGGGTGACGGCGCTGGAGATTTCCGAATGATGAACCGCGCCATGGCGGACTCTGTACTGGAGTTGAAGGAATACAACCGCTATATGAAAGGGATTTTCTCTTTCGTCGGTTTTGATACAAAATGGATTCCATTTCACAATGAAGCCCGGGCGGCGGGAGAGACCAAGTGGACCTTCCGCTCTCTGTTCCGCTATGCACTGGACGGGATTCTCTCCTTCTCTTCCGCTCCCGCAGCGCTCCCCGGAATCATCGGCGCACTGCTGATCGCCCTCGCTGTACTGACCGCCCTGGGATTCGCATTGTCCGGCCGCGGACTTCCGGGGACCGTGATGCTGATCTGCCTGATCCTGCTGCTGAACGGAATGCAGATGCTGTTTCTCTCCATCCTGGGACAGTATATTTCAAGAGATTATATGGAGAGCAAGCGGAGACCTATCTACATTGAAAAACAGAGAGGCGGGGTCTGGAGTTCTGATAAGTCGTCGGGTAAGTCAAAAAGGGACGGGGCTGCCTGCATTTCGGGACATAGCAAACCGCAATCGGGGACGTAGTGAAATTGAATTTCACTACGTCCCCGAACGGTGATTTCTGGTCGCGACATCCTGGAACATGAAGTAATCCGGACGATGTCTTGACTGTGTATACTCAAACTGGATTCCATTATCGTTGAAGGTCTGGCTGGTGATGACCGCCATACAGTTATAGTCCTTCAGATCAATATATTTTTCATCTACCTGTGTGACGCGCTCCACAGTAAGTGTCCTCTTACTTGTCGAGATTGTAAGGCCGCGCACATTTTCCAGATATTCATAGATCGAATTGACCGCGATCTCCGGCGTGATCCCCCTCGTGAGTTCTTTCAGGAAATAATTATGATCCAGAATCAGCGGTTTCCCGTCCAGCGAACGGAGTCTCTGGATATAATACAGTTCCGTGCCTTTCTTGAATCCTGTGCGCCGCTCTATCTTTTCATCAGCCGTGATCTCCGCGAACTGAAGCACCCTGGTGAAAGGCTTCTTCCTGTTCCGCGCCGCTGATTCTTTAAAGGATTCAATCCCACCGACCGTAAAAGCAGTCTGTTCCACCGGCTGGAAAATATTTCTGACTCCTTTGCCGTGCATGGGCTGCACATATCCGTCCGCAGTCAGTTCTGCGAGCGCTCTCCTCACGGTATTGCGGGAACAGCTGTATATCCCCACGAGCGTGTTCTCGGACGGAAGCATCTCCTGATATGCATAATATTCTGTCTCAATCTTTTCTTTTAAATCCTTATAAATATGGTCATACTTCGCTTTAGGCATTCCTATATCCTCGCCTTGTTTAAACATCTATTTTTATTATAAAAACGTAAGCACTGAAAATCAAGCAGAATCTTGCTTCGAGCTCTATTCTGAAAGTTTTGAACAAAATGCTGACAGACGTTTTGTACAGATATCACGAAAATTATTTCGGGTTAAAAATCTCGTTGACATGTTTAAACAAGGGTGTTATAGTGTAGTTGTTCAAACAAGTCCGGTGCTTGCAGGGGCTTGAAATCTTCAATAAAAGAAAGGAAGAGAAACGATGGGAAAGTATGAAAATGATGTAAAACATCTGTTGGATCTCGTCGGCGGGAAAGAGAATATCCAGGCTGTTTCCCACTGTATGACAAGAATGCGCTTTGTTCTTATCGATCCGAAAAAAGCAGATGAAAAGGCGATCGAGGAGCTGCCGAGCGTAAAGGGCACATTCACTCAGGCCGGACAGTATCAGGTCATCATCGGAAATGATGTCTCCGTTTTCTACAATGAATTTACCGCTTACGCAGGGATTGAAGGCGTGAGCAAAGACGCCGTGAAAGCGGCTGCCAAGACAAACCAGAATCCACTCCAGAAGATCATGGGCACACTGGGCGAGATCTTCGCTCCCCTGATCCCTGCTCTGATCTGCGGTGGTCTTGTACTCGGCTTCAGAAACGTGATCGGTGAGATCAACTTCTTCAACAACAACACACAGAGCCTTGCAGATATTTCTCAGTTCTGGTCCGGAATGTACAATTTCCTCTGGCTGATCGGTGAAGCGGTATTCCACTTGCTGCCGGTCGGTATCGTATGGTCAATTACTAAGAAAATGGGAACGACTCAGATCCTTGGTATCGTCCTCGGTCTGACTCTTGTATCCTCACAGCTGCTGAACGGCTTCAGCGTAGCCGATACACCGGTTTCAGAAATTCCGGTATGGGATTTCGGATTCTTTAAAGTCCAGATGATCGGTTATCAGGGACAGGTTATCGCGGCGATGATGGCAGGCTTCGTCCTTGTATATCTGGAAAAATTCTTCAAGAAGATATGTCCGGAAGTGATCAGTATGATCGTAGTTCCGTTCTGTTCCCTGGTCCCGGCGGTTATTATCGCGCACACCATCGTAGGACCGATCGGCTGGAAGATCGGCAACGCGATCGGAGACGTAGTATACTCAGGACTTACATCTGACTTCAGGTTCCTGTTTGCAGCAGTATTCGGTCTGTTATATGCACCGCTCGTTATGACCGGTCTGCACCACATGACGAACGCCATCGATTCGCAGCTTCTTGCTTCTCCGTCAAAGAGCACGATCCTGTGGCCGATGATCGCCCTGTCCAATATCGCGCAGGGTTCCAGCGTACTTGCTATGAGTGTTCTTCAGAAAAAGAACGAGCGTGCACAGCAGGTCAACGTACCGGCATGCATCTCCTGTTACTTAGGCGTAACTGAACCGGCACTTTTCGGTGTCAACTTAAAATATGTATTCCCGCTGGTATGCGGCATGATCGGTTCCTGCTGTGCGGCAATGATCTCCGTAGGCTTCGGAGTGGAAGCTCTGAGCATCGGCGTCGGCGGACTCCCGGGAATCCTTTCCATCAAGCCGGAATACTACCTGATCTTCCTTCTTGCTATGGCCGTCGCAATTGTGATCCCGTTCACACTGACATTTCTTGTAGGAAGGATCAAGCTTTCAAGAGAAGACAGATACGGAAAAGAAGCAGCGGCTCCGGCTGCGGCTCCTGAAGCTGAGGCAGTTTCAGTTGAGACAAAAACCGAAAGCGCAGCGGCAGATGTAAAAGAACTGAAATCCATCCTTGACGGTAAAGTAATGCCGATCGAGGAAGCTCCGGACGACGTCTTCTCACAGAAGATCATGGGAGACGGGCTTGCGATCGAGCCTTCCAACAATGTAGTGACCGCACCGGCGGATTGTGACGTAAGCGTTGTGATGGCGGACACAGGCCACGCATGCGGGCTGTCGCTTCCAAACGGCGTAGAACTTCTGATCCATGTAGGTGTCGACACCGTAGACATGGGCGGAGACGGCTTCAAACTCCTTGTGAAAGAAGGAGACCATGTAAAGGCAGGACAGCCGCTGATCGAGTTCGATCCGGCGAAGATCAAGGCGGCGGGGCATCCCTGCACGACCATGCTGATCGTCACCTCAGAGGGAAATGCAGCAAACATCAAAATGCACTCGGGAATTGATGCAAAGGCAGGAGAGACGACCGTCATCTCCTGGAACTAAGCAGCCTCTTCCCGGAATCATAAACAGCAGCAACTGCGCCGCACATCGGACAGCTTCATCGGACAGCCGGGGTGCGGCGCGGGCAGTATCACCACATAAATTCAATGGAAAGGGCAGGTATTGAGATTATGAATAAAGATTTCAGAAAGAGCACCGTATACCAGATTTATCCGAAGTCATTCTGTGACACCAACAAGGACGGACTCGGCGACCTCCGCGGCGTTATTGAAAAATTGGATTACATCAAAGAGCTCGGTGTAGATTACATCTGGCTCACACCGTTCTTTGTATCCCCGCAGAACGACAACGGATACGATGTGGAGGACTACTACAACATCGATCCCCGCTACGGGACTATGGAAGACGTGGAGGAACTCATCGCTGAGGGTCAAAAACGCGGTATCGGCCTCATGTTTGATATGGTGTTCAACCACGTGTCCACCCGCCACGAGTGGTTTCGAAAAGCAATGGAGGGAGATCCCTACTATAAAGACTTCTTCATCTTCCGCAAAGGAAAGGGCGACGGCGTCCCGCCGACCAACTGGGAGAGCAAGTTTGGCGGAAATGCGTGGGAATATGTAGAAAAATTTGACGAGTATTATCTTCACCTCTTCGACGTGACACAGGCGGACTTGAACTGGGAAAATGAAAATGTCCGTAAGGAGATTCAGAAGATCTTAAAATTCTGGATGAAGAAAGGAGTCAGAGGATTCCGTTTCGACGTGATCAATCTGATCAGCAAGGCATGCTACGAAGACGATGAGACCGGCGATGGACGTAAATACTACACTGACGGTCCCAAGATCCATCAGTATCTGAAGGAAATGCATGACGCCACCTTCGGCACTGACCCGGGGATCGTCACAGTGGGCGAGATGTCCAGCACCACCATGGAAAACTGCTTCAAATATGCAGGACGCGATACAGGGGAGCTCTCCATGGTATTCAGCTTCCATCACCTGAAGGTAGACTTTATGGGCAATGAGAAATGGGTCCTGGTACCGGCAGATTTCCAGAAGCTTAAGGACATCATCTTTGACTGGCAGACCAAGATGGCTGAGCACAATGCATGGAACGCAGTGTTCTGGTGCAACCATGACCAGCCCCGCGTCGTTTCCCGTTTCGGTGACGAAGGAAAGTACTGGAAGGAATCAGCCAAGATGCTTGGCACGATCATCCACTGCCTGCGCGGCACCCCGTATGTATACCAGGGCGAAGAGATCGGCATGACCAACACCGATTTTACGGATATTTCCCAGTTCAGGGATGTGGAAAGCCTGAACCACTATCAGATCCTTCAGGACAAAGGGCTGTCCGCTTCAGACGCACTGCGCATCATACAGATCCACTCCCGCGACAACGGCCGCACGCCGATGCAGTGGGATGATTCCAAATATGCCGGTTTCTCTGCTGAGGACAGTGCTGAGCCGTGGATCGCGGTAAACAGCAATCACACAAAGATCAACGCTGCCGATCAGCTCAAGGACGGGGATTCTATCTTCCACTATTATCAGAAGCTGATCGCCATGAGAAAAGAGCTGGACGTTATCCCGTACGGCGATATCGAGCCGCTTGCAGTGAAGGATCCCTGCGTCTTCGCCTACCGGAGGACCTATGAAGGTCACGAACTCATCGTCGCGGCAAACTTCTATGGAAGAGATTATACCTGGAAGAGCGCGCCGGATGTATCCGGATATGACCGCGTGATCGGGAACTACAAAGATGCTGTCAGCGCGGATCACGGTGTGATGAACTTAAGGCCTTATGAAGCTGCAGTATGGTATAAATAATCAATGACAGTCAGGAAACCTTTCTTTTAAAGATCAGCGTGCTTTCATTTCTGGATAGATGAAGGCGCGCTGATTTATTATCTGATGTATTCCTATTGCTTCTCCTGCGCCGCTTCTATATAATATGATTCGGCAAATATACGATAGAAGGAAGTTTTACTTATGAAATCACCAGCTATGACGAAAAATGCGATCACCGAAGGGACGATCTGGAAGCAGCTTCTGCTCTTCTTTTTCCCGATTCTGCTGGGCACATTTTTCCAGCAGCTCTACAACACAATAGACAGCGTGATCGTAGGGCAGTTCGTGGGAAAGGAAGCACTCGCCAGCGTGGGCGGTTCCTCTGCTCAGATCGTCGCTCTTGTAGTCGGGTTTTTCACCGGCCTTTCCTCCGGCGCGTCAGTCACGATCGCACAGTTCTTCGGCGCGCGTAATGAGAAGGCGGCAAACCAGGGCCTGCACAACGCATATGCACTCGCCACAGCAGGAGGGGTCCTCCTCACCGCCGCCGGCATCCTGTGTACTCCCGCCCTGCTCTCACTCATGCGGACACCTGCTGACACCATGGCAGATTCGATCATCTACCTGAGGATTTATTTTGCGGGGATCCTGTTCGTCCTTGTCTACAATATGGGCTCTGCCATCCTGCGGGCCACAGGCGATTCCAGACGGCCGCTGTACTATCTGATCATCTGCTGTGTCATCAACATCGTGCTTGACTGCCTGTTCGTTATCGTTTTCCACATGGGAGTCATGGGCGCAGCAGTCGCAACACTTATCGCACAAGCGGTGAGCGCGGTCCTTGTCACACGGGATCTGATGAGATCGAGGGATCTCCTTCATCTCTCCCTCCGTGATATCCGTTTCCACGGAGCCGTGCTGAAAACACAGCTGAAGATGGGGATCCCTACCGGTCTGGAATCCGTCCTGTTCTCCATCACCAATATCGCGATCATGGCAGCGATCAATACCTTCGGCACCGACACCACTGCCGCATGGTCCGCCTATGGGAAGCTGGATGCCATTTTCTGGATGGTCAGCACCGCTTTCGGAATCGCCATCACCACATTTGTGGGGCAGAATTACGGCGCCGGCAGGATGGACAGAGTCCGCAGGAGCACCCGGGTCTGCCTCCTGATCGACCTGGCAGTATCGGGCATTCTTGTTCTGTTCCTGATCGCGGCAAGAGAGATCCTTTTCCGGATGTTTACTACAGACCCAGATGTGATCCGGATCGGCTGCAATATGCTCATCCTCATCATCCCTTGGTACATCGTCTATGTCATCATCGAGGTGCTCGCCGGGGCGCTGCGGGGCACCGGGGATGTGCTTGTACCGATGGTCATCACGCTCACGGGTGTCTGCGTATTCCGCATCATCTGGCTTTCTGTAGTGATGCGGGTCTCACCAACGATCCCGGCGATCATTTACAGCTATCCGGTGACCTGGACCGTCAGCGCGCTTGCTTTTATTGTATACTATATCCGAAAATACAGACGGAGCCGCATCCGATGATACGGCTCCGTCTGATTTCTGCTAAACTGACTGATAAGTGGACTGATTTTCTGTGCAGTTTTCTGTTCAGCGGCATATTTCACCGCAGACTGTTCTCCGCCACACCCGGGAGGAGATCATAGATGGAACAGCCCGTCTTTTTCTCAAACATCTCTTTTATCTCCAGTACCTTTTTCCACCGTTCCAACGTAGCAGGATAAATCCCATACCGCAGTGCCACATCCACGAACCGTTTCTCCAGAATACAGAAGCCGGTAGGAAACGCAAGGGCGTCGCAGAGCTGCACAAGACGGTCATAATCATCGTAGCGGACATTCTGGAGAAACTCTTCTATGAACCGATAGTCTTCCTCGCTCACGTCCATCGGTCCTCCCGCTTTTCTGATATCCTGTATCATGAATTCATGTGTAATACAGATCTGTGCCGGCTTCTCCCATCCCCGCTCCATGCAGTAGCGGTATCCTTTGATCAGATGCTTTGCCGCATAGACGCCCTCATAGCGGCCGATGTCATGGAGCAGACCGAGGATATAGGCCTCATCGGCAGACATTCCCTCGCAGTGCGCGGCAATATTTCTGCATGCCATCGCCGCATACCGGCAGTGGTCTGTCCATGGGCCGGGATTCGTCTTGCCCGCCTTCTCCAGTTCCATCTCCGCGATCCTGCTGTTCAGTTCCATACAGATCCTCCTTTCCTTTCTTCAGCTCACTCATTTTTCTGTCCCGCATAGACTTTTGTCTTTCTCGCAGACAGAACCATGGAGAGTCCGCTGCAGTTCTGTTTAGATCTTTGCCTTTATCATAACACACTTTCTTTCCCATGAGGCTGCATGTCGGATATGTATACCGAATTATCTCCGCTTTTGCTGCGCGATTGACCCGCCTGGGAAATACTGATAAGATTGAGACAGTTATGAAATTTATTTTGCTGAGGTGAATAGCTGTATGAAATTTTTATTTGCATCTGATTCCTTCAAGGGTACTCTGACGTCACGCCGTACGGCAGAACTGCTCACACAGGCTGCCGGAGAGATCTTCCCCGGATGCATATGCGACAGCATTGAGATCGCTGACGGAGGCGAGGGGACTGCGGATGCGGTACTCTCTGCCACAGACGGAAGGAAAATCTATATGACAGTGTCCGGTCCGCTCATGGAAAGGATCCCCGCTTCATATGTGCAGCTGGACAAGACACGCGCTGTCATGGAAATGGCTGCAGCATCGGGACTGCCTCTTGTTCCCGAGGGAAAACGTAACCCAAGGGAGACCACAACCCTCGGAACCGGCGAGATGATCGCGGACGCAGTCTCAAAAGGTTTCCGCGACATTTCCATCGCAATCGGCGGCTCGGCCACGAACGACGGCGGAATAGGCTGTATGCGTGCGCTGGGAGTGCGTTTCCTGGATGAGTCCGGCAGTGAACTGGAAGGCCGCGGAAAAGATCTCATCCGGATCCGTTCCATCGATCTCACCGGCATGGATCCGAAATTAAAAGAATGTGCTTTTACGGTCATGTGTGATGTCACAAATCCGCTGTGCGGTCCCAACGGAGCCACATATACCTTCGGAAAGCAGAAAGGCGGAACTCCTGAAATACTGGATGAACTGGAAGCAGGCATGTGCAATTACCGAGATGTCCTGCTCCGCCAGTTCGGCATCGATATGGATACCATTCCCGGCGCCGGCGCTGCCGGAGGGCTGGGGGCTGCTCTTATGGTATTTTTAAACGGAAAGCTTAAGTCCGGAATCGAAACTGTCCTGGAGCTCTCTGATTTTGACCGCAGGCTGGAAGGCGTTTCCCTTGTGGTAACAGGCGAGGGCGCGGCAGACTGGCAGTCCGTCTCCGGCAAGGTCATGCAGGGCGTCGGGATGCACTGTCGGAAGTTCGGGATTCCTGTTACAGCGGTTGTCGGAAGCATGGGACCGGGCGCAGAGCAGCTGTATGAATACGGAATCGACTCCATTATAACTACGATAAACGGGATCATGCCCCTGAAGGAAGCGATGGATCGGGCGGAAGAACTGTATCTCGATGCCGCGAGGAGAATGTTCCGGATGCTGCGCGCAGGACGTCAATTGGGGACGTAGTGAAATTGAATTTCACTACGTCCCCAATTGCAGTTCACTGTGTCCCTAATTGCGTTTCACCGTGTCCCAAAATGCAGTTTTCCCTGTCCCTTTTTGAGCGTTTTTCCGCAGTTTTTAACAGATTTCCGCTCCTGCCGGCATGTCTTTCTCCGGTGTGACGAGCGCGAGATTTCCATCGGCGTCTTCCGCGCAGAGAAGCATACCTTCGGATACAACTCCGGCAAGCTTGGCCGGCTTCAGATTTACAAGCACCATAACTTTCTTTCCAACCATCTCTTCCGGTGTATAGTAAGCTTTTATTCCGGATACGATCTGCTTCACCTGGCTGCCGATCTTCACCTGAGAACAGAGCAGCTTCCGCGATTTTTTCACTTCCTCGCAGGCAATGATCTCGCCCACCTGGAACTGCATCGCGCTGAACTGATCGTATGTGATCTCCGGTTTTGCCTCAATGTCGATCACATTTTCCTCTTCCTCTTTTTTCTCTTCTTCTGCCGGATGAAGTTCTTCCACTTTTTTCAGCACTTCTTCCACATCAAGTCTCTGGAACAGGATTTCCGGCTTATCTGTCACATGTCCGTCTCCCAGCTGATCCAGGATCTTTTTACTCGTAGACGGCATAAAGGATTCCAGAAGTCTTGCACCGGCGGAGATTCCCTGGATCAGATTCCAGAGGACAGTCTCCAGACGGTCTTTCTTCGCCTCGTCCTTAGCCAGAGCCCAAGGCATCGTCTCATCAATATACTTATTGCAGCGTTTGAACAGATTAAAGATTTCTGTAATGGCATCCGCCACCCGCAGGCCGTCCATCTTTTCATCTACTGCTTTTGGAGTATTCTCCATAACCGCCTTCAGATCTGCATCCACTTCTTCTGCCGCACCTTTGTCGGTAACTGTTCCTCCAAAATATTTATTTGTCATGGAAACAGTACGGTTTACAAGGTTGCCCAATGTATTAGCCAGATCAGAATTCAGCCTCTCTACCATCAATTCCCAGGAAATGACTCCGTCGTTTTCAAACGGCATCTCATGAAGTACAAAATAGCGCACTGCATCCACTCCGAAGAAATCGACCAGCTCGTCAGCGTAGAGTACATTTCCCTTTGATTTACTCATCTTTCCGTCCCCCTGCAGCAGCCACGGATGTCCGAATACCTGCTTCGGCAGCGGAAGTCCCAGCGCCATGAGGAAGATCGGCCAGTAAATCGTATGGAAACGGATAATGTCCTTTCCGATCAGGTGCAGATCAGCCGGCCAGTATTTTTCAAACTTCTCTGAACTGTTTCCATCGCAGTCATAGCCAATTCCGGTGATGTAGTTGGTGAGTGCGTCAAGCCATACATATACAACATGCTTATCGTCAAAGTCCACCGGAATTCCCCATTTAAAGGATGTTCTGGATACGCACAGGTCCTGAAGCCCCGGAAGGAGGAAATTGTTCATCATCTCATTCTTACGGGAAACCGGCTGAATAAACTCAGGATGCGTATTGATGTGCTCGATCAGACGGTCCGCATATTTACTCATTTTAAAGAAATATGCCTCTTCTCTCGCAGGCTGAACCTCGCGTCCGCAGTCCGGACACTTGCCGTCCACAAGCTGTGACTCCGTAAAGAAGGACTCACAAGGCGTACAGTACATTCCCTCATAATATCCTTTGTAAATGTCCCCCTGCTCATAGAGCTTCTTGAAAATTTTCTGAACCTGCTTCTCATGATCCGGATCAGTTGTGCGGATGAACTTGTCATAAGACGTATCCATCATATCCCATATTCTTTTGATCTCCTTGGAAACATTATCCACAAACTCCTTCGGCGTAACGCCCGCCTCTTCCGCTTTCAGCTCTATCTTCTGGCCATGCTCGTCTGTTCCCGTCTGGAAATAGACATCATAGCCCTGGCTCCTCTTATAGCGTGCGATGGCATCCGCCAGCACAATCTCATAAGTATTCCCGATATGCGGCTTGCCTGATGTATAGGCGATCGCTGTTGAAATATAATACTTCGGTTTTTCTGACATATTTACCTCCTCTTTCTCGTTCCGGGACGTAGTCAACTTCAATTTCACTACGTCCCCAATTGAAGTTTACTGTGTCCCTAAATGCAGTTTGCCCTGTCCCTTTTTGAACTACAATTATTGGGAAAAAGCTTGATCCGCCAAGAATTTCAGCGAAAAAATCCCGCCTTCTTATCCTTTAAGAAGACGGGAATCATTCCGTGTTACCACTTCTCTTCGTCCTCCCCTCACGGAAAGGACCTCAGCGAGTGCCGGTCAGCACTCCTCCGCTGTAAAGGGCGGACCCATCGCAGCCTGCTGCACACATGTACAGGTCGGTGCGCTGCTCAGAAGCCATCTTCATCTGCCTTCCATCCGTTCCTCTCAGCGCCGGCTGCCGCTTCTGAAAAGCTTTGCAGTCCTTACGGAACTTCTCTGTAGAATCTCCGACAGATTACTCTCTTCGTCATTGCTTTTTCCGATATTTCAAATTCTTCAGGTCTGTTAAAAAGGTTAGCACAGGAACCTGCGAATGTCAAGCTCCGCGGCCGTACTCTGCGCTGCCCTGCAGGCCCGCGCCCTATAGTCGGCGGCAGTCGTGCATCGTGCTGCAGCTCCAAAAATCTTATTCCGTCTGATCCCTGTATCCCGCTTTGTCTCTCTGCAGAACTTCTGATCCTCTCCCGGAAAGCCCGTTCTTATCTTTTCACAAAATATTCTTCATACCACACAAGGAAGGTATAGATCGTCCATACCTTTCTCCAGTTGTCTGAATTTCCTCCCACATAATCGTCAAAGATCGCGTTGATCTCGTCCACATTGAAGAACTTCTCAGCCATCTCGCTGTGGAACTTCGCTTTAACATCCTGATTGTAGCGTTCGTCCGCCATCCAGATACGGATCGGCACGATGAATCCCAGCTTTTTGCGGAATGCGATCTCATCCGGAAGAACCTTGGCAGCCGCGGTGCGGAATGCCACTTTGTTCTGTTCCTCGTTTACCTTGAATCTTGCAGGCATTCTCGATGCAATGTCGAAGATCCTGCGGTCTGTAAGAGGCATGCGGATCTCCAGGCCTGCTGCCGTGCTCATCTTATCCACATTCAGATAAATATCTCCCTCCAGCCAGATCTGAATATCTACATCAGACATCCTGGTCAGCGGATCAAGCCCTTCCGTTTCCTCATAGATATTCTGCACCAGCTCGATCGGAAGCACGTCCGGATCATATTTCTTCAGGATCCGCTTTTTCTCATCTTCCTTCATGATATTTGTATTTCCGACATAGAATGTCTTCAGATTATCACCGTACCGCTCTGCATTCCGGTACATATTATATCCGCCGAAAAATTCGTCTGCTCCTTCTCCCGAGTAGCAGAGCTTCGTGTGCTTCGCCGTCTCATTGCACGCGATGGTAAACGCGATCGCCGAAGCGTCTCCCAGCGGCTGCTCCATATTGTACATCACATACGGCACGATCGCAAAATACTCTTCCGGGGTGATCAGACATCTGGAATTTTTGCGCCCCAGGATATCTGCAGTCTCCTTTGCCAGCCCGGATTCATCGAAACGCGGCTCATCATACCCGCAGGAATCCGACATCTCCGCATCTGACATTGCCAGAACATAAGAGGAATCCACGCCTCCTGACAGGAAAGATTCCGCTGTCTCATCCTTCGATTTTACCTCCGGCATGATCTCCTTCAATGTGCTGTGGATCTCATCCGCCCAGTCCTCCAGAGATCTGCTCTCATCCGGATGGAATTCCGGTGTCCAGTACCGTTCGATCTTCAGCTTTCCATTCTGCCAGATCAGATAGTGTCCCGGCATCAGCTTCTTCAGCCCCCGGAAAAATGTATTCTCTCCCGCCACATAAGTAAGGCTCAGATAAATCTGCAGCATTTCCTCATTGAGTTCCTTTACAAATCCTGGCTGCTCCATGATCTGCCGGATCATCGTCCCATAGAGGAGCCTGCCGTCCGCCGTCTCATAATAATAAAATGGTTTTGTCCCGAACTGATCTCTCAGACAGAAGAGCTTCTTCTCCTCGTCATCCCACAGTGCAAATGCAAACATGCCGTACATGTGGTCAGCCATCTCACAGCCCCACGTCTCATAGGCTTTGACCAGGATCTCTTTTTCACGCTCTTCTCTTGAGAGAGAAAGATCGATGCCAAGGCGCTCGCACAGTTCCTCCCAGTTACGGATATGTCCTCTGTACTCCTGAACTTTTATCATAGGTTTGTCCTCTCCTGAAAAAAATTTATCGAAAACTGTCAACGATATACCAGTATTATAAACGAAAGCTGCCAGGATAACAACCGGCAGCCACGGTTCTTTCCAAGCCTTTGATCCCGCAGTTTATACGTTATTCCGGCAGCTGCGGCTGAGTCTATGAGTTTTGCCTCCCGCCGCATTTTTTGTGGACATGCTTGTGGACGATCATTTTTCTAAAGAGATGGAAATATTTCATGCAGAATGTTATACTTAATTTATTCATTTCACTTTCAGGAGGATACAAACATGTCAGAATTTTCCGAACTTCTTTCCGAATATATCCACAGGAAAAATATCCGTACGTACTCTCTTGCAGAATACTGCGGCATCGACCGCTCCATGATGTACAAGATCATCCGTGGGAAGCGCACACCGACCTCCCTGGAACTGATCGATAAGATTTGCAATTATCTGCAGCTTACTCCTGGAGAGTGCAAGGACCTGATGGAAGCATATCAGATCACCCAGGTAGGGTATGACAACTATTACAGACGTAAGGATATGCTGGATTTTTTAAGCAATTTCCGCGATATTGCGAACAAGAACACGATCTCCTCTTCATTTTCCATGATGACGGACTACACCGCGCCTCTTGTTCCATTGACAAATGAGTCTGAGGTGAATCAGGCGGTATTCACGATCATCACAAAACAGATCCAGCGCGGAAGCGGTCAGATCCAGATGATACTCCGCCCTGATTATACCTTTTTAACTCAGCTCCTGACGTTTTCACAGCCCAGGGATACCACCCTTGTGATCAGTCATATCATTTGTCTGAACAATTCTGAGCAGGTTACCTCTGCAAAGAAAAACTATAACCTTCACTGTCTCATGAATATTCTGCCTCTGTGCACATGCAGCTATCAGTATCAGCCTTACTATTATTATGATAATATTATTTCACAGCTCGAATCCTTCCGTCTGTTTCCTTATCTGATACTGACAGACGACTATGCCGTCATCCTCTCAGAGAAACTGAACACAGGGTTTCTGACTTGTCAGAAGGAAAGCCTTGAAATGCTCGAACAGATTTTTGAAAATTATATACATCAGTCCAGACCTCTGCTGACCAAGATTGAAAACGTCTACGACCAGCTCCGTTACGTCCAGGAAATCCTTCGCTTCGATTCTACGGTCGAGTACAGCTTTCAGATGACCCCATGCATGACTGCTCTTCTGACCCATGATTTTCTTGAAAAAAACGTCAGCAGGCAGATTCCCGCGCGGGATGCCTTCATCGAAACCTTTGAAAAGCATATTCACAATACGTATGAGCGCCACCTGAGCAGGAATCATACGCTGATTTTCTCTGAAGAAGGCATCTGGGAATTTCTGCGGACAGGCCATCTGGAAGAATATCCTTCCTATATTTATACAGCGCCATCCCCTGAGGACCGTATTCTTCTGATCAAGCTTCTGACCAAAGAACTCCGCCACAATACGTATCGTATGCGCATGCTCAGACAGAGTATAGGCCCGGTCCGGAACGGAGCCAACATATACATTACATCATCTGCCGGCTATCTGCTCTTTACCCCTCTGGGTTCCAGCACGCCTGTCTATCTCAACATCGAAGAGACCGGACTGCTCATGACCTTCCTGGACTTTTTTGATTCGATGGACGAATCTCTATTTTATCCACCCGCTGAGACGCTCAGCAGGCTGGAAAAGATCATTCAGGATTATTCTGCTGCTTATCTTTAGTAAATAGGCAAAACATCGTTCCCTGCTCCAGACATACTGAGAGCCGCCCGGTCCGGGCGGCTCTCCTGTATATTCCCATATTCACCTAGTCTCTCTCCACGCTCCACTCGAGAATGGTTCCTGTATTTGCGTCGATCTCAAAGTCATACTCTATCATCTCATGGATGATCTCTCCCTCGTATTTATAACGTCCGTCATCATAGTCAAGTTCGATCCGGATATCCTGCTCCGTCGCCCCTTCCACTCGCGCCAGGGCGATTCCGATCGCGTCTTCCATGCTGATCGCCACGTTCGCATTTCCTGCGCCGGAGTTCTGCTGTGTATTCGACGATGCGCCGCTGTTTCCCTGCGCGCTGTTCTGAGACTGCGCCGCATTCGTATCAGAGGTATTATTCTGCCCTGCAGCGCCATCCTGAGCCGTCGTTCCATTCTGTGAAGCGGTTCCGTCAGAAGGTGCTGCATAATTCTCATTTGTCTCTATATCGGAGCTTATAATACTTCCGTCAGAAGCCAGGATCTCATAATCGTACTCTTTTTCTGCGACATCAAAACGGATCTCGTAGATTTTTCGTCCGTCATCCCGGTCCTCAGACACTTTCAGCCTCGTCGTATCAGACTCGTTTACCCCTGCGTCATTCAGCGCCGCCTCAAGCGCTGCGTCACGTCCGATGTCTCTTCCGCTTCCGCACCCCGTAAGCGCTCCTAAAACCATCATTGCTGCTGCCGCTGCTGCGATATATTTTTTCTTCATCTCTTTAACTCCCTTCTTTTCTCTGCGGTTTGCTATTTGTTTTGTTGATGTTACTATACCCCGGAAAGATTAAAGCAAGATTAAAGGAAGAGATTTTTTTCTAATTTTTATTTTTTATCTGCTTTTCCTCAGCCGGAAAGCGGAAAGTAAACACACTGCCCTTTCCGGGAGTGCTCTGAACTTCCACACAGCCGCCATGCGCCTCCGCAATCCATTTCACCATGGAAAGCCCCAGACCGGAATGGCTTCCTCCCGCTCTCGATGCATCTGCCCGGTAAAAACGCTCCCAGATATGGGGAAGATCTTCCTCTGAGATCCCACTGCCGTCGTCGCTCACTGTGCCGATGATCTCCCCCTGCCCGCGGAGAAGCGATACCTCCACTCTCCCGTTCTTTCTTCCGTAGGAAACCGCATTGGAGATCAGATTGTCCAGCAGACGGATAAAAAGCGTCTCATCCACGCAGGCCATGATATCGTCACCCGCCCGGCAGCTGATCTGTACTCCGTTTCCGCCGGCATCCGCCAGCAGCTGCTGTTCCTCCACTGTCATCTGCGTAAGTTCACTTACATTGACCCACTCCCTGTGCAGAGGCTGCCTGCCCTGATCCGCCCGGGACAGAAAGAGCAGCTGGGAGATCATGCCTGCCATATCCCTGGCCTTCCTCTCGATCAGAAGGATCTGTTCCCGCTGTCTTCCGGTCAGCTCCCCATCTTCCAGACATTCAGAACACTGGGCAAGGATCACGCTGACCGGTGTCCGCAGTTCATGAGAAACATCCGATGTGAACTGCTTTTCCCTTTTGAACGCTGTCTCCAGTTCTTCCAGCATATCGTCAAACGTGCCTGCGAGCCCATATATCTCATCCCTGTTCTTTCCACTCCGGTCCTTCTTTCCCTCACCGCCCAGTCCGATCCTGCGGGACAGATCCGCATCTGCGCGGATCTTCTGCACCGTTGCCGTGATCTTCTTCACAGGCAGGAGCGTTCTTCTCGTCATACGATATCCGATCAGAGCCGTCACCAGCGCCATCAGAGGAAACAGGATCACCGCAAAACGCACTGTCACATTAAAGCTTTCCTCCGCATCTGTAACGGACGTGATTCCTCTGACATAGACGGTATAATCTTCCGCAAGCCGGAAGGACATATCATATACATACCAGTCCGTGTCTCCCTCAGGAATCCTTCTCGTTCTCCCGTCCGCTATCTCCGGCTGAACGTCGAAACCGTACGGCACCCTGCCGTACAGGAAATACATATCTTCATCATACAGCGACAGATAGACATCCTGCGTCACAGAATAAAAATCAGAATCCAGCCGCAGCTCACCGTCCCGAAGAGTGATATCATCCGAACTGTCCTGCACCCGCCGTTCCAGCTTGGACTGAACACTGGCAAGGATCTCCCGGTTGCTCAGAGAAAACAGGATCGCAAGGACGGCACATGTCGCAAGGACCATAAAAAATGTATACAAAAGCGTCAGCTTGATCTTTAAAGACAGTCTGTTCATTCCTTCTCCTTCAAGACATATCCGGCGCCCCTCACAGTATGGATCAGCTTGGATTTCTGACCCTCATCGATTTTTCTGCGCAGATAGCGGATATACACGTCGATCACATTTGAACTCCCCATATAATCATAATTCCATAAATGCTGCTCCAGCCGTTCTCTGGAAAGTACAGTGCCCGCGTTCTGGACCATGTAGCGCAGGAGCGCAAATTCTTTTCCCGAGAGCTTGATCTCCTTTCCGCCCCGGATCACCTGATGTGTATCCATGTGCACTTCCAGGTCTCCGACCCGGTAGCAGGTCTTCGGAGTATCCATTGGTTTTCTCAGAAGCACCCTGATGCGCGCCGAAAGCTCCTCAAATGCAAAGGGCTTTACCAGGTAGTCATTGGCGCCTGCATCCAGTCCGCTGACCCGGTCTTCGATACTGTCCTTTGCCGTCAGAAGCAGCACCGGCGTGCTGATATTTTTGCTCCGCAGCTTCCTGAGGACCGAGAGTCCGTCCATGACCGGCATCATGATATCCAGCACCGCAGCATCATACTCCGCGCTCTCCAGATATTCAAGCGCCTCCTGTCCGTTGAAACATGCGTCCACACTGTAATGCTCCGCTTCCAGCCTGGAGACCAGTATTCTGTTCAGATCTTTTTCATCTTCTGCGATCAAAATCCTCATAACGATCATCTCCTCATACCCCTAGTATAAAACACACCGCCGGCACTGGCAAGGCACCAATAACCGCCGCTTGACACCTGCCGGGATTTCGTTCTACTATGGGAATGTCGAACAATAAGACCGGAAAGGAGACCTCTATATGGGAAAAAATATTTCACAGCAGCTGCTTGAATTTATCGAAAACAGCCCGACCTGCTTTCACGCAGTTCAGGCCATGACAGACATCCTCTCTGCAGAAGGATTCACAGAGTTAAAAGAAAATCAGAAATGGCACATAGAAAACGGCGGAAGGTACTTCGTCACGAGAAACGGATCATCTCTCATTGCCTTTACCGTTCCGGTTCAGGAGATGAAGGGTATGCATATCATCGCCAGCCACAGCGACTCCCCCTCCTTTAAGATCAAAGAAAATCCCGAACTGGAATCCGAAGGACATTACATCCGGCTGAACGTCGAGGGTTACGGCGGCATGATCCGTGCACCCTGGTTTGACCGTCCGCTCTCTGTCGCCGGAAGAGTGATCGTAAAGGATAAGGCACAGGGGGGCTTTCGCTCCATCCTCGTCGATATCGGCCGCGACCTTGTCATGATCCCGAATCTGGCGATCCACATGGACCGTCAGATCAATGACAGCTGCAAATACAATATCCAGAAAGATATGCTCCCCATTTATGGTGACCTGTCGGCAAAGGGTACTTTTATGAAACTGATCGCAGATACGGCAGGAGTCCCGGAGGAAGAGATCCTGGGGCATGACCTTTTCCTGTACAACCGGCAGAAAGGCACTGTCTGGGGAGCTTCCGGAGAATTCCTGTCCTGCAGCCGCCTGGACGACCTGCAGTGTGCCTTTGCCTCCCTGAAAGGCTTTCTTGCCGGGAAACGTCAGGAATACCTTGCTGTCCACTGCGTGCTCGACAACGAAGAAGTGGGGAGCGGGACAAAGCAGGGGGCTGCCTCCACCTTTCTTTATGACACACTGACAAGGATCCATACCTCTCTCGGGCTCTCACAGGAAGATTATCTCATCCATCTTGCGGACAGCTTCATGATCTCCGCAGACAACGCCCATGCAGTGCATCCCGCCCACACCGATAAGGCTGACCCGGCAAACCGGCCGTACATCAATGGCGGAATCGTCATCAAGTTCAGCGCCAGCCAGAAGTACTGCACGGACGGGGTTTCCGCCGCCATCTTCCGTGATCTCTGCCAAAGGGCCGGCGTCCCTGTTCAGACTTTTGTAAACCGTTCCGATATGGCCGGCGGTTCCACCCTCGGAAATATTTCCAACACCCAGGTGGCGCTTAACACCGTTGACATCGGTCTTCCCCAGCTCGCCATGCATTCTCCTTATGAGACTGCCGGGGTCAAAGATACCGGATATCTGATCCGGGTGGCAGAAGAATTCTTCTGCTGATGTCTCCTGACTGACGCCGCTGTTACGCAGAAAATATTTCCTCAAAAAGATGCAGCCCCATATAGGAGCTGCATCCTTTTTTGTAATACTTAAAAGATTATTTCTTTTTTCTGATCACGATCACTGCCACTACTGCTGCGACACAGATCACCAGAACGATCACGATCGGCACTACATTTACACTGTCACCAGTCTTGACTCCATTGGAATTCTGTGCAGATGTCGTCTTTCCAGCAGAAGAACTGCCGTTCTTATCTGACGTATTTCCTGTCTGTCCCTGGTTTGTGCTGCCATTTCCGGTACCTGTTCCCGATGTGCTGCCATCAGCTGATACCAGCTGTGTCATAGCCGCTTTAAGTGATGCCACAGATGCATTTACTTCTTCCTGAGTTGCCTCCTCATTTTCTAATACATCCTTGGCTGCTGCAAGTGCTGCCCGCATTGTCGCAAAACTCTCTGTCTGATAGTCGGCCTCGTTGAGTGCTTCAGCCTGTGAGATCAGATCTTCCAGAAGATCCTTGCTCGGCCTCAGTCTCAGATCCGCCATCGCTGTCAGCAGATTCTGCCATGCGCTGTTTACCTCTTCCTGTGATGCAAATGCATCTTCATAGGCGTCTTTTGCCTCAGCCAGTGCTGTTGTAAACGCTTCTTTTCCTGCTTCCAGATAGCTGTCCAGATTGCCGTTCATCTTTTCAGCCAGAGCGATCACATCCGCGAGATCATCCTTATCTGCCTCTTTGAACTCCATGTACTGCATCGCCTTGATCAGGTTCTGCCATGCAGTGTCAACTTCGAACTGTGTCACGTCGGTATCGCCGGCCTGTACTCTTGCAAGAACATCCTGTGCAGTCTGAAGCGCTTTCTCAAAGTTCTCTCTGACTACATCCATAACGCCGTCTGTGTTTACCCCGCCGGCAAGCTCGATCGCATATTCCAGAACTGCCGTAGATATCTCTTCATCCGGCTCCGGATTTTCTGAAGGCACGAGGCCTGCCACCGCATTCTTGAATGCTGATACAGCATCAATGAACTCCTGCGGATTCACACGCTCAGTTCCTGCCGTCTCAGCTTCTTTGTCCTGAGCGACCAGAGCGTCGATCGCGTTCTTCGCATCTGTCAGCGCCTGATAGCTTGAAGCTGTATAGTCTTCTGCATTATAAAGCTCATAAGAAGCTGCTTCCAGCTCCGCCAGCTCACGGTTTCTCGTAGAGTATTCCAGAGCTGCCTGTGCGTTCTCTACATTCGCTTTCAGAGTGTCTGCATCAGCCTGAGACAGGTTGTCTGCATTCTCCAGTGCTACCGCCAGCTTATTCAGTGCAGATTCATAAGCAGTGTAAGTCACACTTGTGTAAATCGCATTTTCGTTGCTCACTTTGCCGTCGACCAGAGCCTGAAGCTCGTCCACATTCGCTGCCTTCATCACAGCATTGTTGTATGCCGACTGCAGAGAGCCGAGCGCCGAATCAACGATCGTCTGGCTCGCGTTCGCATTGTTGTAAACGTCGTTCGCCACATCCCATGCCGCCTGATAAGCATTCTTGCTGTCTGTCGTCCAGGCATCCTCCGCCGCCTGCTCAAGGGCTGCTCCAAGGTCGCTCTTGTCGACTGCTGCGCCGCGGTCTGCCGATACCGTGATCTCAGCGATCTCCGGGATCACATCTGCCCATGAGACAGTGATGCTCTCCAGTGTCTTTCCTTCCGGAATGATAAACTCATTGACTGCCTGGTTCAGTCTTCCAAGACTTTCCTGTCCGTCCTCGCCAATGTATTTTGCAGTCACTTCTGCATTCGATACTTCACCGAGCTGGATCAGTCTGATGGACGCCACGCCTTCCGGCTCAGAGAGACGGTAGGTGAAGGAGCTATCCGCTGCAGATGACTTGTAAGTCGTGCTGTAATTGCCGTCCAGCATATTGGACGGGATCTTGCCTTCTTCTTCCACATCTTCAGAGATGATGTCCCTGTTTCCTTCTGTGGAAATATATGCTCCGCCGTTGATCTGCAGCTCACTGATGCCGACCCATCTGTGTGAATATGTCTCCACCGGCGTGATGCGGATATATCTTCCGTCAACGTCAAGATCCGCAGCCTCTGCATACATATAGCCCGGGTTCATATCATCATGTGTCAGAGTGATACCCTGCATGTCTTTTGCGGTTGTATCATCCCATACATTCTCTGTCTCCTGTCCTACATGGAGAACGGTTGTCCACTCTTCACCGTCTACGGATACTTCAAAATCAGCATTTCTCAGGTAATTGAGCTGTGTCTCGACAATATAGTAACGCAGGGATGAGAAATGGATCACCTGGCCAAGGTCAAATGTAATGTGTTTTCCCGCCTCCTGAGCACCGTTGATCATACCGATCGTGCTAAGGTCGCCATCGAATACGTTATCGACCGTTCCGGATACACGCATATCATTTGTTGTCTGAGCCATCGCGAAATCACTTTCCACTGCCCTTGTTCCGACAAAAGCATAATCCACATCAAACTGTGTCAGATTAAGTTCCACGCTGTCCGCTGTGCTGCGGATACGGATATACCTCGCATCCACATCTCCGCCGCTGTATTCACTCCAGCCAATACCGTTCATGGAAGTCTCCACCACTGTATTCTCCGGAAGCTCAGAAACCGCAACGCCGGTCACTTTCTTGATACGGTCAAGCTTCACGCCGATATACTCATCCGAATTCAGATAAACCGTACCCGGTGTCAGAGAAACGATTCCCTCATCCGCCACAGCTGTGATATCTGTATTTACATTCGTATATACATACTCGGATGTTCCTCCGGCCGGCTGCGCTTCTTCTACAGTGAACTCTGAGAACTTGCCCCAGCTTCCCTGGCGCGCCAGATTTCTGATGCGGATATACTGTGCGCTTGTTCCGGTCAAATCGATATTCAGCGTATCCATGCCGGAAGATGCTCCCGTATAATCCTCATATCCTTCCACCGGAGTCCAAGTCTCGCCGTCAACGGATGTTTCAATCGTGTAGTTGACAAGTTTGTCGCCGCCGTCATGTCCGACTACGATATGCGCGCTCACCAGATCTGCGACTTTTCCGAGATCATATCCGATATAATCGTCTACGAGGAAGTCGTCCCCTGTTGTATTGCCGCTACCGTCCGGATCGTACCATACATAGCTGTCGTCATTGCCGTCATAGAGATTTGCCTCGGAGCCCTGATAGATCACCCAGCGGTCCGTACGGATCACATTGTACTGGATCGGCGTCACTGCCCCGCTCTCAGGAGCAAGGATCTCGATCTCGGAGATTCTCACCCAGCCGGCTGTATCCGCCTGATTCAGAATCCGTACTGCCGTTACATCTGCAACGCTTCCGAAGTCAACTGTCTGATCGGATGCATTTGTAAGTGTTCCTGCTTTCACCCACTCATCTGATCCGTCAACCTGGTACTCCACATCTGCATTAGAGAGTACATCATCTGCTGCCGACACGCCCTGAACCAGTCTGAAAGATCCTATTGTCTTAGGCTCGTCAAATGTAACTGTAAGCGTTGAACCTGCAGCAATGACCTCCCGGTTCGGAGCCTCATAAGGTCCTTTTGCGAGCTGTACTTCTGTGCTGTCGCTTCCGTCAAAATAGTTTGCTTCTGTTCCGCTTCGAACGGAGATTCCGTCATACGTCACCGTACCTGTATATCTCTCCTGCTCTTCCGGCTGCTGTGCGGAATTTCTATTGATCTGGATCTCGCATACATTCAGATAAGCGTCCAGCTGGTTATCTGCGGTTGCCACCAGCCTGATTCCCATTGCCTGGAAATCTTCCGGAAGATTCTCTTCTTCGACCACAACCTCAAGATACTGCCCCTGCACTCCGGTAAAAGCATTCTCCATGCCTGTCAGCTCAAGATCATACCATTCGCTTCCGTCAAGCGTATACTGGAGCTTTGACGCCTCAAAATGATTCTTTCCTGTACCCAGCAGGAAGCGGATATCGCTGATGCTGATCACGCGGTTATACATCACGCCTACATAGTCGCCTGTATAGATCCATACCGGATTCCGATAGCTTGCCATTGTGCTGTCATCGCCGTCGAATACATTATCGGTACTTCCGTTTGGAGAATCCGTCCTGTTTGTGATAAAGGACTGGATGACTGCATCCGGATTCATCGCCGTCTCCGCATACTTGGAAACATAATCTGCCATTGCCTGGATAAACGGAACGATATGCTGTACTCCTACTTCTGCATACTCATAATGGTCGAGGTACCAGAGCGCATGCGTCTTGGAGCTGTCAAATGCTGTCTTTCCTGCCGTATTATACTGAAGGATCGCAGTTGTATCACCATTGATCACTGCTTTGACTCCATTCAGATAAGCGATCGCTGCATCCGTCGTATCATCCCAGCAGTCAAGCCAGTAGATGATCTGATCTTTTACATTCGTATCACCCGCCTGAGCCTCATATATATCTGCCGCATCCTGAAGCACTTCAAACTCGGCAATCAGAGCATCCACATCCTCTGCTGTCACAGTATTAGAGTTCAGCTTGTCCTTGAACGCTGTGAGCATCGGCGCCAGGTCAACAGATTCCTGAAGCGCTGTTACCCTGCTGTCCATGTTCTGGTTCATCATGTGCTTGGACAGTTCTCTGAGCGCGTTGGATCCCTCTGTCTCGATTGCGGAATTATGATCTACATATTTAAAAGAATTATTCCATGCCAGATCTGCTTCCTCTTCCGTCTCCCATATATTCCAGGAATAGCATGCGTTTCCGAAAATTGCCACCTTGCTCGGTTCTGACTGCTGCATCGGGTTCAGCACGATACCCTGGATCTTAGCCGGATCTACCCCCGGATGGAGGAATGTGCTGTATCCGCCCATGATCAGATGATTCTTAGAGTTATCTGTACAAGGCCAGTTAATCCACATGTAAGGTCCGCGTCCTGCCGTATTCGTAAAGGTCTCTGTGAAGCTGTTGCTTACTTCGCCCCATATTCTTCCGCCAGTCATAACGATCTGTACATTCTCCGGGAACTGCTGATAGTAGCTCTGTCCGTTGTACATATATTCAACTGTACAGAACGGAAGAGTCTGCTTCAGATCCGGGTATTTCTTGCCCATCTCTGCCAGCCAGTCCGTCATATCGTTCAAAAACTTAATGTAGTTGTCTGCTCCCACATTAGCAGCGTCGTCGGCCAGAATTGCAACCTGCCTTACGCCGGCCTCAATCACCTGCTCAAATTTTGCCTGCACAATCGCCAGGTCTTCCTGATAATGCTCTTCCGTATCAAACCTGACTGCATTATTCATAAATGTATGAAGTGCATACACAAACCGGCACTTGGAAGCATTTCCCGCGTCGGCGAGAGGCTTGATCAGCGTCTCGATCTCCTCGTCCGTATAAAGCTGTCTCCAGTTGGAGTTATGCTTCGGATCATTCTTCGGCGCATAGAAATAAGAATTCAGTTTATAGTATCCGCCCCATGTCATCAGGTTAATCCTGTCTTCTGTTGACCACGGATTGCCATAGTATCCTTCAATAAATCCGCGGCTTGCCACGTCCGCCCAATCCTCAATGTGGAAATTACGGATCGTGTAGCTGTCCATCTGCTTAATGATATGATACAGTGATGTCAGACCGTAAAAGCTGGCGTCTGTATCCGCTCCGAGGACTGTGATCACACCGTCACCACTGTCCAGGACATAGGAGTCAAGCTCATCAAACAGCCCTTCTGTCGTTACCTCGATATTCTCGTCGACATAATTGTCAACATACTCACCGGATCCGTCGATTCCGACGAGGATGTTCGTCATTCCATCCACGATACTATCTGATTCCTCGACTGAAATATCGCTCTTGAGTGCAAGCGTCTCATTCAGCCTGTCCTTCGTCGCTTCATCGATCCCGCTCTCATAGACCACATTAACTTCGTCGCGAATGATGTAATCCCCATCCTCGTACGTCATCACATGAGGCGTTGGATAGATCTCGTACTCAGTCTGGTCAGCTGCTTCCGCTTCTGCTGCCGGCGCAATGTAAAGACTTCCCGCCAGCATCGCAGCCGCCAGGACAAACGAGCCTGCCCTGCGGAATCCTCTGCGATTCCAAAAAGTTACTTTGTTTCTCTTCACTTTTCATCTACCCTCCATTTCTATAGATTATCCATAGCGAGATATCGATCTGTATAAAAAAAACCGATTCCCGAAAGATAAACTGCCGTAATTACCCCTCTTTCTTCGGAATTCGGTTTTGCCCATTGCTGGTAACAATCCATATCTGCGCTATAATTAATACAATTATAGCAATTTGTGGCAGAAATGTAAATAGAAATTGTCGTTTTTCACAAATCGCAAAAACTAAAACAAGAATTTTTGTGCCGTTTTTTCTGTTTTTGGTATGAGAATCTACCTATTATATAAAATATATCCAATTAAGATTTTACGGATCCTCAAGAAGAACAGTATCCGCCCAGGTCTCGGGCAGGACCTGGCTTTGTTCCGCTGCCAAAACAAAAAACCCGAACACTCTTCCGAGCATTCGGGTTTCCTCATTGAGAGGCGCAGACCGGATTTGAACCGGTGAATCAGGGTGTTGCAGACCCACGCCTTACCACTTGGCTACTGCGCCTTATTCAGTTACGCGCATCTGTCATCTCTCAGATACATCTGCGCTGATCTGCCGCTTCCTCCGCAAGCTGCTTCATCATCCTGAAACGGCAAATGACCCCGACGGGAATCGAACCCGTGTTACCGCCGTGAAAGGGCGATGTCTTAACCGCTTGACCACGGGGCCATAAAACAGTCACTTATATGATGACCGGTGTTTATAATAGCATAAGCTTTCTGCAATTGCAAGCACTTTTTTCAGTTTCTTTCTGATTTATCGTTACGATCATACCTCTGGATATCTAAGGGCAGCCATACAGGCGCGCCTGCATATTTCCACCCCGGATATCCGGGCGTAAGCCGAAGCCCCGGTACCACCAAAACTCATGCCCTGTCTCCGAAATACGCCACGATCAGATCGACCATCCGGTCGTAGCTCTGTACGCCGTCAGCCTGCCCGTTCACTCTAAGATATGTATCATTCACCCGGTCTGCCGTCTCAGAGATGATCCCCTCATAATGGTCCCAGAACTCTGAATTGGCCGTCACATCCGCTTCCGCCCGTTCATCCAGCAGAACTCTCGTCGTCCTCCACGCCTCCTGGTCCGCTCGGTAAAGAGCATTCATGCAGTATGTCCATCCGGACAGATACCCGCTGTACCGGAAGTCCGCCCGGTCTGAGCCGATACACGCCAGAAAAGCGATAAAGTTTGCTTCCCTCTCCTCCATAAATCCCCTCAGGTGCGACAGTTCATGGCAGGTGGTGAAAGGAATATTATATGGAGTCATATCTCCATTATAATTTGCCTCCACCGTAAACGGTGAGTAAATGCCTGTGAGTCCCTGATATGAGAGGAACTCAGACAGGATCAGCTTCTTTGGCTGAGGATAATAACCTTCTAATGAAGGGAATGTCTCAGACAGCTTGTCCATCGCAGCCACAGCGCCCTCACCTTCCGGCCCGTCCAGGATCATTACCCCGGCGTCATCGCGGGAAACCTCCTCGCAGGCCGCGTTCACTTCTGCTGTCAGCCAGATGCAGACCTGATTCAGCTCCTCAGAGCTGTAGAAAGACGTCACGATCCCTTCCTCCGCCGAAAAGCTGCGCCTGTGATAGTTGATCCCGCATCCGGCAGTATAGAGAAATGCCAGAATTCCCACTGCCAGGATCACTCCGGAAAACCAGGAGAACAGCACGTTCCCCGCCTTTGCGCCCTTCACGATCTTTCCTGCACAGTACACGATCGACACAGCCAGCGCTGCCAGAAGCAGGTACAGGCAGAGCTCCGCCACGGAAAACGGTGCTGTCCCCATGATCCTCCCTGCCGTATTGACAAGAAAAGGGTATATGGTTTCCGAATACCATTCGGCGAACGCCGGGATCTTTACTGACGCAGCCATCAGCGCCACGCTCAGGATAAGAAGGACCGCTGCCGCTGCAGTACGGTGCATGGAATGATCTTTTGTTCTTTTTTTCAAGCTGTTTTTCTTCTGTCTCTTTCTCATACTCTCCTCGTATCTTCTGTCACTGCAGCCCCAGATTTTCCGCCTTTTTCTCAAGCAGCGTGCGCACACTCCTCAGTTCATCGATCACACTTCTCAACCTCACCGCATTATCCCTGTCTGCCTGGTTTGCTTCGTCAAATACCCGCTCTGCGCCAGACCTGCAGGCATTATTGATCTCCGAAACTCTCTCAAAATATGCATTGATCCCTCCAACTGCATTCGGGATCAGCAGAGTATCGTACCACTCTTCTCCCGCATATCCCGACCATCCGGATACAGAACCATAGGTATCCGCCTCAACCGACAGGATCGCGCTCGTCAGGATCCCATAGGTTTTCTCCGAGAAGTCCCTTATTTTTGACTCTTTTCCCGCGGCATCCGCCCGCGCCTTTTCCGGATCGAAGTCCGGGATATTCTGATACTCTTTCTCTAAGCTGCGCCAGAAGTCGACCATATCTTCTCCCACTTCTTCTGACTCCCATCCGCCTCTCCATTTCAGCAGCCATTCTATAATCGGATCTTCTTTCCCGTCTCTGATCTGATCGATGATCAGATTCAACAGCCCGCCTGCATCTGAGATAGCTTCTCCCAGCGTTTTATTACCCACAGCCATTCCGCCTTCGATCACCGCAAGTACTGCGTCAAGTCCAAGCACTTCCGCCAGGCTTCTGATCTCCTCATCTGTAAGATTATAGGTTTCGACATACTTAATAAAGTACGCCAGAAGTTTTGTGAGCATTTCCTTGTCAGACAGCAGATATTCTTTGATATTGCTTTTATTGTATGTCTTATCTTCAAGCTTCAAATCTTTTCCATCCATAAGGATTGCCAGAATATTTCCGATATAGTCTCCTGCTTTTCTTTTGTCTTCTTCCGGCATCACGTTGAGAAGAAAGACCGTAAGTTCATGCAGATAGACCATAACCTCTTCCCGCGTGCCGATGACCAGCGCCGGATCTCCGCTTTTATTTTCCAGTATGTGCCAGTACCCGTCTTCATCCTGATAATACCGGTAAAAAGAAGAAGGAACATGGTTTTTCTCAAGAATGATACTGTCATCTCCTTCAATACAGACCTGAGCAGATCCCGGAATCGGGAAAAGAAGGATACTCACAAAATCACCGTCAAGGTAATAATTTGTAATACTGCCTCCTTTTTTCTCGATCTCCGCATAATACCGATCCAGGAATTCCTGAGAAAATCCCTGTCCGTCCATAGAAATGCATCTGTCCACCTTATCGGAAAGGACTGTCACATACTGCGCCTTATTTCCGCCTTTTGAGTGCCCTGTTACCGTGATACTGTTATAGGGGAGATTCTCTATATACTCCAGCGCTTCCTTCTGTTTCTCTGTATCTGACAGTCCGAATCCGCTTCCGTTATCCCACCACCCCTTCTGCCCTGTTGTCCCTTTGAATGCCACCACAGCGCTGTCCGGGTCGTTCGGGTCTGTGAAGCAGATTGCCGGGACCGAATCATCCTTACCCGCAATATCCAGGCTGTACAGTTCCGGGTCATTCTGGATCTGCCGGATAATGGCTGCCCACTGCTTTCCGCTGATCAGCCCTTCAAACTGCTCATCCGAGTCTTCCAGCTCTGCCAGGGCATCCTCGTCAAACTGCCTGAGCAGGCTCTTCACACTGTCATATGGTCCCAGCACAACATCTGCCTCCCGTGCCACTTTATCTTCCAAATATGTCAGCTGCTCGAGCAGCATGATCTGTTCATCCGTAAGCTGCATAGTAATTCCCCCGCTAGTATATCGTTACCTTGCCCGAACCGGAGATCGAGCAGTCGTTTTCCGCTGTGAAGATGTCTTCCCTGATACTATCCTCATAGTCTGCCTCGCTGATCTTTGCCCATGCCTCCGACTGAGTCATCCGCAGATAAATCCCTGCCGGCACGCCCCGGCAGTGTTCCTTCAGCCACTGGCCGCATGCATCGACAAAACGTTCATAAGCCTCGGCGCTGCAGACGGAATCATCTGTGAAGACATACGTAGCCGCCGATGCGGACTCAAGTATGTTCTCTTCCGTTACGCTTCCGCCTATGCTCTTGATATCCGTATATACTTTGATCCCCTCCGCCGGGAAATATTCCTCTGCAAAATCTCTCACCTTCTCCTCATACCAGGGTTTTATGAGAGTGTTTTCATAATCATCCTCATAAGAATATTCTCCATTCTCATAGGTGCGGTATACTGTCACCTTATCATAGGGCTGTCCATCCGCCGGATATGCCTCAAGATGCTCTTCATCCAGCGTACCCGACGGCGCATAAGATAAATAGCAGAATTCTTTCCCATACTTTTCTTCCAGATAAGCAAGCATATCATCAGCAGACGTGACCGCGCTCTTCTGCGTATCGGTAAGCTCGTCATAATCCCCGGAAAGTCCCATTTCCTCAAGCAGTTCCTTCTGCCTCTGTGTCCACTCTTTCTTCACCTGCTCTTCCTCCCTACTTTTATTCTCAGATACTCCTTGTTCGGCAGACTGCCCGCATGAAGCCAATGACAGAATACACACCGCTGACAGGACAGCTGTAAAAATCTTTCTGCCGCTCTTCATTTTCAATCTCCCCCTTCGAACAGGCTTGCGGAATGCTCTGTATCAGCAGTATGAAACTGCTGTGCCGCACTGTCCAGCCGGTCTGCCGTCACATACGCCAGGCGGCTTAACGCAGTTCCCATATTCTTAAGTTCCAGGACAAATATCTCCATCTCTTCCACAAAAGCGCCTTCTCCCCGCTCCATCGCAGTCTCATACGTTCTTGCTTCGATCTTCGCTGCCAGATCCCTCATTCTCCCTGCCTGCTCTTTCAGCAGCTGTTCTCTTGCGATGATCTCTCCGCTCTGCAAAACCAGTCACCTCCATCTTCACACTGCCGCTGCATCCTCTGTTCTCTGCGCCTGCTCTCTCAGAAAAATCCTGCGAGCGTGCTCATAATATCGCCAAAAGAAACATCCGGATATGTGAAACGGTCTGCATCTTCCACATCCTGAATCTCTCTTCTCACACAGTCCGCCATCACAGAATACATTCCCTGCAGTTCATTGCGCAGAGACAATACCTCCGAAGAAAGGCGCTGCATCTCTCTTCGGACCAGGACGTCCTCGATTCCCTTATCCGCCGCCTCATTAAGGATCGCGCTGTACTCTTCAATGCTCTTCTGGAGAAACTGTACGTACCGTTCTGTCTTATTCCGCGCTATGGACAGCTCTCCATCTGCGCAGATCAGCTTTCTTTCCATATCAGCATACTCCTCCTTCCGCATCTGCTGCCTGCTCTGCATCATCGATCATGCTGTTCAGCATGCTGATCGATCTCTGCAGCTCTGCGATCCTGTTTTCGCAGTCCCGGACCTTCCGCTTATATTCTTCCAGCTTCAGAAAAACCATAAGATCAAGACCGGTAAACGCAGCGCCTACGATCTTTGCACCGATCCCATCCATCGTTCTCTGTGATCCTTCCATGTAAAGCTGTGCCGTCCTGCATGTCGAACTGACTGCATACAGTTCGGACGCCCTGCTCAGTTTTACTGAATTGATCCTCTGAAAGCTGTCCCGCGCCCTGCTTTCCTCTCCGCGGAACTGTCTCAGAGACTCATACGCCTTTTCATATCGTCTGATCTTCTGATTCTGGTCTGCGATTTCCTGCTCGCAGACGGAACGCCGCCTGATCAGGTCTGCTATGATACCGTCCATCTTTCTTCCTCCGTTTTCTCCGCCCTTATCCTTATTTTGCCGGCATCCGACACATATCTGGCTACTGTACAAGCTCCCGCGCTTTATCCCTCGGCAGCCGCTGCTTCCTGCAGGCATGTCTCCTGAAGTCTCGCCCTCAGATCCGCGATCCGGGTCTCGAGCACAGATATCTGCTTTTTGATCTCTTCGATCTCATCGTCTATCTCACTCTGCTTCCCGCGAACGGCAGACACGTCATCCGACAGGGCGTTATCCGCCCGGATAAATTCTCCGCTGTTCAGCAGACCGCTCATCCCTTCATAATACCTGGATGCGCTCTTCACCTCTGTCAGTGCCAGCACTGCCGAAAGCTTCCGCTTCCGCTGATCCTGACGTGCCTCGAATTCAGACTGCAGATTTCTGATCTTCAGCGCCAGCTGTTCGAGCTCATACTGATCTTCCTCAAGATCTCTTATTCTCCCTCTGGCATTCGCGATCTTTTTTTCACAGCTTATGATCTCACTGCGTATCTGATCTGATGTCATAACATTCCCTCCAATCAGTCTAACAGCATATCCCTTACCGCCGCATAAGAATCCGGAAGGAGCTGAGAAAGAATCCCGTCTGCCGAGACTCTGAATACGGTTCCGTCATCATACGCCACTGCCAGGACCATGTACTGACCGTCAACGATCTCCTCTTCTGACGATTGACTGCTCCACGAGAAAACCCCCTGCTCATCAAGCGCGTCGACCAACTGCTGCCCCTCCGCATATGTCTCTGCCTCTGCCTGCGACAAATCAGAGAAAAGGTAGGCATGAGACGCCCTGTAGCGTTTCCCCTCTTCCAGATCATAATATACACATTCATTGTCTGTGTTGATATTTTCTAGAAATGCGACTGCGGACACTCCTTCTGTAAAGTCTGATGTGCGCTCCGTGATCCCGCCCCGCAGAAGATCACTGACATCTTCCGGTTCAGCATCCGAATATTCCTCCAGAAGGAGACTGATATTCAAAGACCCGACATTTTCTTCCGTAATCTCAAAATCTTCTATGAACTGCTCCAGATCTACATCCCTGTACTGATCTTCTGATAAACCGGCTAAGCGGATCAGTTCATCTGCGGTCAGAAGTTTTTCCGTATCCATATTTTCTTCCTCCTTATGATCTGCATTCTCATTCTTTGTACTGCCGCTGCAGCCTGATACAGACACAAGCACTGCCAGCGCCAGAAAAGCTATCCTTTTTTTCTTCATCTTTTTATCCCCGCTTCGACGCCATAGACTCTGCCATTTCGTCTAAAAATTTTGCTGCATTCGGGAAATGCTCCCGCAGGTTTTCCAGCGCCTCTTCGTTGTCTGTCATACAGTAACTATAGTATTCCGCCCAGAGTTCCGTTGCCTGTGAACCGGTTGGATTGCCCTTTCTGTCGTACCAATAGCTGTCAGACCAATGCCCGTATTCCCCACTGATGATATTATTTGTCACTCCGCCATACACATCGCTGCATGACTCATTTTGAGCACCATGCATGTCCTTCTTATAATACGCTTGAATATACTGCAGTAATTGTTTTTCCTTTTTACTGAGTGTATTCACGTCTATACTTCCTGCTCCCATGATATAATTCAGAAGATCTTCCTGTGTATTTTTATCTTTCGTGTACCTGGCAATCGTTTTTCGGATATCATTCCGTACATCTTCATATATCACGTCCATAAGCGACTGCCCCTCAGAATTCCGGTAGGTAAGCGAATAAAAGTTCCCATCATTATAAAAATTAAAATCCAGGGCATGACCGCTTTCATGAAAAAAGGTAGTATATGGTCCCCTGGGATTCGTCGGCTCTTTAATCATGTCTACATTGATCGTATTATCGAACGGCCGGAACACTCCGGTATCTGACCCCGACACATTTCCGATGGTATAACTCTCCAGCTCATTCAGATAAATGCTCCGATAGGGCTCATCTGCCGTATATAAGATGTACTTCACCTCCCGGATCTGCTCTTCTGTCAGCTTCGACAGCAGATTGTCCAGCTTCTTTTTTTTCTCTGGATTATATATTTCATATATTCTTATAAATTCATCCTTGTCATCATTGCTGACTACGTCCATCGATTTATAGTGCTCCAGCAGTTTTTTGACTCTCAGTTCGCCATATTTACTGAGATATTCTTGATATTCTGTAAATCTTTTCGGAAGCAGCGCGTTCATTTCCTCCGGTGAAAAGCTTCCATTTTCAGGAGAGATAATCTCAATTAATGTCTGAAGAATTTTGTTAAAAGAATTGCATGCAGAAATGATACTGCAAAAACCGCTATGATACTCTGCTTCCACAGCATATACCTTGCTGAAAATCGCTTCCAGTTCGTTCAGAGTTGTATTATTTTTATCAATTACCTTTTTGTGATACTCATTAACGTTTGACAGATCTTCCTTAAGATTAAGAAGACCGATCCATTCTTCAAAAGAATACCAGCAGTCTCCAACCCAGTCCGTAAAGTCGCATAGCTTCTCATTCTCCACCTGTGCAACCATATTCATCAGATCTTGCTTTGCACGGTCTGAAAAATCCCGTATCATCGCAACATCCACCTCCCTGATGTAATCATTGCCGAAAGTTCATCCGCTGATGTTATTCCTTCTGAATAATACTCCAGGCAATCGACAGTACTTTGAATAAGGATGCTGAGCGAATCCCGTATTACAGCTCCAGCATCCAAAATTGCGGTCAGGTCATCTGCTACATCTCCGCTTCCTTTTCCTTCCGCGCGTTTTATTTCCAGGTTTTCGTTTTCTTCTTTCAACTGCAGAAGCTGCTGCTTTATTCTTTCTTCCTCCTGTTTTTTAAACGTTATCTTCATCTGTCCGCCCTCCTATCAAAACAAATACTGATCTGCCTCATCGACATCAGCCAGATAATTTTCAAGGAGTTTTCCGATACTGTTCCCAATTTCATCCAAGTTTCCTTGAAGCTTTCTGGCAAACACGGTATATACCATCAATGCTTCTGACATCTCTCCATCTTGTATCGCAGTCATCGGCACAGTATTCAGAATCTGAATATATCTGTCCACTATGGAATCCATCCTCAAAAAACTTGTCATAATATTCTCAGCTTCCGCCTTGATATACTCCTCATCCACGATCATATTATTCGCCATCGCGCCCTCACTCCCTTCCATCTTACCGGATCATGATCTGTTTTTATTTTACATAGATCGAGTCCAGTATCGTCCTACTCATAACTTGCCTCCCACTCCTCTTGGCCAAAAGTAATCGAATCATCCGGCAGCACTCCCTGCGCAACTGCATTGCCTGTATGGCAGTTTTCTATAGTGACTTCTACACTCCAATCGCTGTTTCCGCTCTCAATGATCCCATTTAAAGCATACATGGATGTCACTCCCATCAGCATCTTAGCCTGAACACCGCTTTCTATCGATTCATCATATCGGTACACTACACCGCTGAAATCGTCTTTTAATTCATACGAATACTGCGAATTTTCTTCTTGAAAGTCTTCCAGGGCATCATCAATAAAGTCCTGATTCATTTCCAGGATTTCCTGCATCTGCTGTTCATTAACTTCAAGCACAACGTTCCCATCCTGCACAGCTGCATCTGTACAATACGCTTTATAATCTTCCGCTGTCTCTTCGGCATCATTCCCCGTAAAGTCAAGATATGACGCCGGGATCGTGATCTCTGTAACTTTATCTTCTTCCGTATCATTATCTGACGGCACACGCTGTCCCTTAGGTGCACATGCTGTAAGCATCATAACTGCCGTAAGTAATATTGCCGCTATTTTTTTCATTCTCTGCCATCCTGCTCTTTATACTATGCTTTATTCGTAGCTTGCCTTCCACTCCGCTTCCCCGAAAGTAAGGGATGCGCCCGGGAATGTCCCCTGCACTACTGTTTTTCCTGTATCCCTTTGCAGATGATAGTAACATTCCCATCTCCGATGTCCCCTGCACTACTGTTTTTCCTGTATGGCAGTTGACAATACTGGCATCTACGCTCCAGTCACTGTTATTTGTCTCGATAATTCCATTCATAACATAAATCGAGGTCAGCGAGACTAAGATTTTTGCCTGCAGGATCCCATCAATATTTTCATCGTTTTTATAGACGACTTTGCTGTAATCGCTGCTCAGTTCACAGGAGTACTCTGAATTTTCTTCTTCAACCTGATCCAGAATATCATCTATATTCTTCTGGTTCATCTCGATCAGAGCTTCTCTTTGTTCCTCTGTAACCTCCAGCACAAGACTGTCTCCGACCTCTCTGACATCAGTGCAGTACTTCTCAAATGCTTCTTTGTTGTCCTGAAGGTCTGTATTGGCAAACTCAAAAAGCGAGCCCGGCAGGGTGATTTCTATCGTCTCCTGCTGTTCTGTGTCCCCGTTCACATTTTTCAGATTATCTGAAGGATTTCCCACACACGCAGTACACGCAAAAAGCTATTGCTGCTAACAGAATTGCCGGTAATAAATGCTTTACTTTTTTATTTTTCAAATTCGCATCCATCACGCATTCGCCTCCTCTGCTTCTGCTGCCAGTGTTTCCCGCAGCCGCGCTTCCCAGTATGCCTTGTTCGAACGCGCAGATGCGATCTTACTTTCACAGTTATCTATCTTTTCAAGAACTTCCCGCATCTTTCCCGAAACTTTCTGACCGGCCTCCGACAGCCCTTCATAACTGCGGCTGAACATCTGTCCGGTCAGAAGTTCCTGCATTCCCGCACAATATACCGGATAAATCCGGTTGCGCTGCGGCATTGCCGCAAGCGCAGCCAGATTCTTCTGCCGAAGCGCCTGCCGGTCTCCGAAGCTTGTCTGAAGCCCCGTCACCTTTGTTTTCAGCCGGTCCAGTTCGTCCAGATCCTTCTCCAGCTGTAATTTTTCTCTGTTATACTCATCAATGAGTCCTTCATAGTAACGTATCTTCGCTCTGATCTCTCCTGATGTCATATCACCACTTCCTCTCAGCGCATCGACACAGCCCGTCCGGTATGCTCATAATACACAAGAACCGCAGTTGTATTTCCCGCCAATCTCGTCCTCGTATAGTCATCTGCTGATATTTCCACACGGATCCTTTCCCCCTGAGGATCCGTCCCCAGCAGATAATAGTGATGTGAGAAAATGCCGGTATGTGCCTGGCTTTCACTTACTTCTATATCCGTCAGCATGACCGTCTTCGTGCCGGACACCAGATCGGCAGCAAGATCCTTCGTAAACCACAGGCAGACCGCCGCACAGACAGCTACGATGATCACGCCTGCTGTTTTGGTACTTTTCTCCCCTGTCTTCCAGTTATGTATGACCCGCACGACCACATAGATGCACACGATCCATATGACTGATATACTGCACAGTTCATCCAGCAGGACAAGCTCTCCTGTCTTTGGCAGCAGCAGACCGGCGGCTACGGCTGCCAGTACAAGAATACAGAGAATAATCTCATATTTTTTTATTTTTCTTTCCGATTTGCGCATGATGATATCGTCCTTTCTTTCCTGCTGCCCTCCGGCATTTCAAAAATTAATTCAGTTCAGACATTCGTCTGTACCGGCTGGTTTATAAACCATTACCCGATACTGACCGTAAATTCTTCATCTCCCATACGCACTCTGTCACCGTCTGAGAGCGGAGTATCCACGCCCGCTTCCAGTACATGTCCGTTAAGGAATGCGTGGTTGGTAGAATGATTATCCTGTATGAAGCACTCATTATTCCGGATCGTGATCAGTGCATGTCTCCTGCTGATCGCTGCATTGCCTGCGATACAGTAGTCTACATTTCCCGCATCTTTGCCGAACCAGAAGGAAGCCTTGTTGATATAGATAGTCTCCCCTGTCTTCTGCCTGATCAGGCGGACGCTCTGGAGCACCCCGTTGTTGATCATCTGACCGCCCAGCACCATGGTCTCATTGCGGTACGGAAGTTCTGACGTCTCCCCATAACCGGAGCCTGACGGATTCTGAGCCTGCTGCGGCGCCTGGTATGGCTGCTGTGCCTGATACGACTGCTGACCCTGATACGGCTGCTGGCCCTGATATGGCTGCTGTGCGCCCCTCTGCTGCTGTGCGCGCTGTTCTGCCATCTGCATCTCCTGGTAGAACTGCTGGGGATTATGTATCAGCAGCTCCATCTTACTGCGGTACTGCCTGATCAGGATCGCAAAACAGATATCTGCTGTCGCCAGTCCTGCATTAGCAAAGAAATTCAGCACTTCCACGTCAGCTAATGACATAAGAGCTGCGATCGCCGCTACTCCCCCGCTGATATAGCAGAGGATCTCCACATACAGTGAAATATCGTCATCCGGCTGTCCTGTAAGCAATGTGTCTTTTATTTTTACGATCATTTTGTTTAATTTCAGATAATAAATGATCTGCACTGCAGCAACTCCGGCAAAGATGATCATGATAAATACCAGCAGCGCATTTACTGATCCTGTAGAACCATAATATCCCGATACGGAATTTACAGCTGACAGAGCAACAATGCAGAGGATCTCCAGCAGTACAGCCCCAATGCAGGCAAACACAAGCTGGATGATCGCGATCACCCGCGCCATCGTCAAACCGGCTGATGCGGTCCCCGGCAGCATGTTTCTCTTAGCCGCTGCAAATATCAGCCAGATCCCTGCCACGATCACCATCGCCGGCAGCATGCTGACCAGCATAGAGAATACTGATATTCCGTTGAACATGCCTGAGACAGCCCGAACAGCGCTGTAATCAAGACTGCTGTATCCCCCGCTCATCGCCATGATCTGATCCATAAGATCCGTGACCTCGGATCCCCCTGCAAGACTTCCAACCAGCCCGAACAAAACATATACAGAATATCCGATCGCTCCTACAAGGAACAGTACAGATACCGACATCTTTCGTATGATACTGATTGCTCCATTTTGCCCATTTGTTGTGTACATAGTTTCTTCCCTCCATTTTTGCTTTTGTTTTTCTGCCCCTGCTCCGCTGCAGGGGCAGTAATCTGTACGCTGACAGAATCAACGCTTCATCCGGGACCATATATCGTCCCATATGTATCAACGTTTATTGAAATATACAGGTTCCTGCCATAAGAACACCTCCGTTTCCTGACATTTTTGTTCTAAGCATTCCAAACTATTTTATAAACTTCTGCGCACTTCATCGAACCATTCCATAAAAATTTCGCTGGTATCTACCCCTGTTTTTGCAGAACATATTGATTCATATTGATATTTCGTATCAAATTTTCCGCTGTCACAGTCGTAAACCAATTTAACCTCCGTCGGAACCGGTTTTTCATAACGTTTGCAGACTTCCTGCATTTTTTCTAAATCTGATTCGCCAAGATCTAAAAACTCCCAGACTGCATCTGTATCGGACACAATTTTATTGGTAGTTTTTAATTCCCCTTGTATTTCAAAAAAAGCATTAAATGAAATACTGTTCTCTTCAATAGAACCATATACATAAATTTTATCAGCCTCATTCCCCACAAATTCCAAACATAATGCAATCATTTGAACCTGAATGTCCATAAATTCATCTTCAAATACTTTTCCCATTCTTCTCTTCACTCCTATATAATCCATGCAACCTTACGAGCGCTTTTCTTTCTGCAGGATCTTTTAGATAAAATCTTATCACTCTACATTAATTCAGATAAATTTGTCATCTGTTTCCTGCAGATACCTTTCTGTATCAAAATGTGATTCAAGAATGTTTTCCAAGAATTCAATTTCTACAACTCTGTCATCCTCATACAGTACAATTTCTGCTCCTTTTTTCTGTAACTCATCAATCAGTTCGTTCATATGCTGCAATCCGTCTATGTTTTCCAAACTGCATATATCAACATAGTCATTATTACTTAAGCATTCTTTTATTTCAGAAAGTGATCGGTCTATCCTTTTCTTGATCAAGGGAATATATGTCTTCTCATTTCCATCTTGAGAGACCTTAAATTTTATTTCACTCATAAGGTATTCTCCCTGTGAATTATATTTGCTTTTGCAAAATTTCTTCAATTGTCGTCTCTCTATCATCCTTTAAATCATAAAAGCCTGTATGCACGCCCGCCTCATAGAGCCAGCATAAATCTGTTCCATATGGCGCATCAAAAATTTCCAGCATTACAGGGGCAAATTTATAAACAGATTCTGCGTTCAAAATTTTAAAATTACGGCTATCTGAAACAAATTCATCGCCGTCTTCGGATGAATACAGCGTCCAGCCATTTAGTTCCTTTATTTCACTTTTTTCTCTGAAAGAGTATCTGACGGGATAACCTTTTATAATATTTTCCGACACCACAAATCCGCCAAAAGCTGTATTATTTATTTTCATCTGCTTCTCCTCCCAGCAGGCTTATTAGTCCATTTCTCCATGAATATTCTTTCACATAGTCAACACATGTTTTATCAAAACTGTCCTTTTCATAAATATTTGAACCGCGATCTATTAAATATTTATATACCGGCATCATCTCCTCTGTTGTCAGCTTTACAACGGTAATCGCGTATTTAAGAGGGATAGCGCCATATTTATCTTTTTCGTTTATGTCAATGCCCGCCTCAACCAGCAGTTGAGTTGCTTTTAACATGTACTGCGGCTCAGGTCTCAACACTGAAAAATAGAATATATGAAGCGCATTTCTTTGATCTTTTGGACTTTTAAAATTAACCTCCGCTCCCTCAGATAATAAAAATTGAATAATTTCTATTTTTTCTTCCGCATTATGATCATTAACAAATGCTAATTGAAGCAGACTCAATCCTACATATTTATTGAACAAATTAGGATCTCCCGTATAGTATTTGAAAAAATCTGCATAAGTGCCATCTCTTACTGCATCAAAAATATCCGTGATTCTCATAAAACTCCAGCCTCCAGATAATTATTTCACTTCTCTACACTATCTTTTTTGATTCTTGCAATAAAATGGCTTCTGATCTTTAATCACAGCTTGAGCAAAAGAAGAATTAACCGTTGTCATATCCAATATTTTACCTCTTAAATACGGAATGCAAATTCGTTCTATTACCGGGAACCAACGCTGTTCTTTTCCTCCTGCATCTAGTATCAGTAAATAACTTCCCGTTTTCTCCCGCACCATCCATAACAAATAGGCGGATCTTATATCTGGAAATGTCCTCAGCTTCCTCTTTAATTCCTCCACCATATCTGTTGGATATTCTTTTGGTATACCGACCATAACTTTATTTCCTGCACTTATTTTAACTTCTTTTGCATAAATATTTTGTAAGACTTCTCTTGTTAAAACAATATTTTCACTATATGGATTGATAACCATCCCTGCATAAGGAGTACTATCATTACAGATCATTTTCCTATAATCTTCATACGGCATGATAACAGCCTGCAGTTCTTCATTCTCTTTCCATTTTTTCACTTCATTCCAATCGGTAAATGCTGCAAGAAAATGTCTGCTCTTTTTATCTTCAATACTTATTAAGCAAATTCTGCTATCCTGACCTATTCTTATATCTCTATTTAAATCGGACAGACCTTCTTGTAAAATACTTTTAGCTGGGCAAAGAAATTTTGTTTCAACTAACTCTTTAAAAAAAAGTTCTTCTTTACTACTGTCTTTCTGCATTTCGTGAATTGCATCCAGCAGCGCTTTGTTTGTAACCGGCTTGTTTACGTCCATTATTAGTCCTCTCTGATTATTATTGTTGTTCCACCAACTTTTCGATTTTTTCTAACTCCAAAATGATAGGGCTTGTATAATCCATTGTATCGTCAACAAAGCATCTCACTATACTGTTCCAATGAATATCAGGGAGTTCATTGACATTATCGCAAGACATAATCTGTAGCATAACATCATATATTTTTTTTATTATTCCTGAATAGTGTAACTGCGTTTTATAATCAGAATGGAGCATCTGTATAATTTTTTCACAGTGCTGCTTTATCTCTTCCATGCCTAATTTCTCCTTATTAAATTTTTATGAAGGGACGACTCTAATCTTTGTAATCCATTCTAGCGGCCAATCTTTTGGGAGCAGTATTTGGACTGCTCCTCCGGGCAGCAACGTTCCGCTTCCTTTAATCGTCTGTGGTGCCACAATTCCAATATTTACCCGCTGACCAGCCGGAATCTGTATTTCTGCTTCATATGCTCTTGAATTTCCCCATTCAGGCAGCAGTGCCAAATCCAGTTTTGCCTGAATCCGGGATTCAGCAGGACGTGTCGTAGCAAAAGCTCCTCCTGCATCCGCCTTTCCGCCAAAGGACCGATATAGCGTGATATCTTCGCCTGTTACAATCGTTTGATATTCTCCTTCTGCAAAAGTAGATGACAGACTTTCTGGCAGTTTATCTTGGTCAACAACAATAAATCGCCGCTCCTTCGCCCTCAGTGCAATCACTTCATCCCAGTTCACCCTATTAACCGCAAGCTGCTCCTCGACCTTCGCGTCCGCCAGCTTCCACGCATCAAGATCTGCCTGGCTCATGCCCGGATGGTTATTATGAATGCCCAGCTCCGCTTCGCTCATAAACTGATTGTACCGCTTGGCGTCTTCATAACTCATCCTGTCTGTGAACTTAGGTCCTTCCGTGATTCCGATCTTCTGTCCTGCCCAGTCTGCCCCTTTGTCGAGTCCGAGATTCAGCCCGATATTCAAGGCTGCGGACTGCACCTGATTCAGATTCAGATGTTCCGTGGCAAAGGTCGTTATCTCTCCGCTGACATAATCAACCGCCCTGTCTTTCACCGTCTCTGTCACGATCGTACGGCCTGCCGCCTTGATCACAGCGCCCTTTCCCAATCCGGCCGCGCCGTTCACGGCATGTCCGACAGGGATGCACATTCCTGCCACCGTCATGTTGAGTGAGCCCCACAGGTCATAGAGTTCCTGGTTTCCCGCGAAAATCGTATCCCGGATCGGGTTCACCGCCGCAGTCTCAAGATCACCGATGCTTCCCAGATACCAGTCCTGCGCGCCTTCTGTCGCCGTACTCACGCCATAAGCGATAGAACAGCCGCCGGTGACCGCCGCTGTAACTACGATCGGCGTCGCCGCGCCTGCGGTAAAAACAATGGCCGCTATACCCACTCCTGTCGCAAGAGCGCCCTGGAGCATTTTCACCTGGCCTTCCTGCTCTCTCGCCTCGCATGCAGCCTCATAGTCTGCCTGCATCTGGGCAAAAGCTTTCTCCTGCTCTGCCGCTGCCAGCTCGATCTCTTCCTGATGCTCCTCCACGTACTGTCCTGCGGCGACTGCCCTCTGATACAGATCCAGCATATTCGTATTGCCCGCCACAGCTCCGGGCTGATAGGACGGTATACTGGTGCCGTTATTGAGATAGTCCAGCACCGCCGCCTGTAGACTGTCGATCATCCCCTGCACATCTGACCGCGCTGCCTGAAGTTCACTGCTCTCATAATCACCGATCTCCGTCTCGAAATCTCCAAGCTCGCTTTTCAGGCCGTCCAACGTGTTCTTCAGATTATCGATCGAAGGATTTTTCAGATAGATCAGGTCTGAAACACTGTTCACACTTCTCCCGATACTGTCTGATACCTCCTGCAGAGTCTCCGACTCTCTCCCAAGCTTGTCCTGTACTTCCCGCAGAATCTCCTGCGGGATACTGGAATAGAGACTGGCGTCGATGTCATAATAACCGATTTTATATAACAGCAGCCTTGCCTGATAGTACTGCAGCGTAGTCTGCAGAAAACTGACAAGCAGTCCATGCACTTCCTGGAGATACGCCTTGGCTGATTCAGCACTGGCTCCGCTGAAGCTTTCCGTCGATATCAGCCTCTCATATTCTCCCGACCAGTCTTCCAATTCATTATACCATCCGCTGATCCTGTTGCATATCATAACATACAGCTGATCCATCGCCGCATATTTGATCACATATTCTTTTCCACTCATACTGCCGCCACCTTTGCTTCACATCTGTCTTATTTCCAGAGCTGTGCCAGAAGTTTATCCACAGCGTCCAGGCTGTTTCCCATCTTCCGGATTGCCTCGATATCCTTCAGCAGAAGGCTCCGATAGTTCTGCATGACTGCCTGCAGCTGTCCGTACTGCGCCACATACTGTTCAAAAGCATCCGCCTTTTCCCCCATCGAAGACCAGCTCTCCGCCGTAATATTGATATTTTCCGCAGCGCTTTTCATAGAAGCGATCCGCGCCACGAAATAGACCTGATTCAGCCCGATCGTCCCTGCCATAAGAACACCCCCGTTTCCTAATTACAAAGCTTCTCAATTGTATTGATCAGTGAATTGATCAGAGATCCCAGGTACAGGATATCCCCATTGAGCTGCATGTTCTCATTCTCCAGCCGCGTGATCTCGTCGCACACCGCGTCCAGGATCTCGTCGATCCGGTCTACATAGGTATCGTAGCCGGGCACGATCGTGCTGTTGAATTCGTTCGCCGTCTTTGTACTTTTATCCCCGGTCCACTCTGTAAACTGCGAGCCGTTCTGGGCATAATCCTTCAGGGACTGATACCTTCCCTTTGCGACTGCTTTCTGCGTCTCCAGGTTTGATTTCACTGTCTTCAGGCGGGAAATCTTCTCCCTGTTCTGCCTGCATGTACTCTCCTTGCTTTCCCGTTCCCTCTCATAGCCTGACTTCTGGCTTCTGGCATTCTGGAGTTCCCGCTGCCGTCTCTGCTCCTCACTTGACGTCCCCACTTTCGCCCCTCCTCTTTTTATTCCACTCGGTCACATTCACGCGGTCAAAATCAGAATTGCGGTACCACTCATTGATATTATCAACCATCATCTTATCATCGTCGTCCGTATATCCCTCGAAGACTACCTTTGCGATATCCTCATGGTTAAAATACATGATCTGATCCCCAATGATTCCCTGTGGATAGAGGCATCCGCCATAGTCGAAAAATCCTGCCGGCACGGTTACCGCCGTGACAAGCCCTCTCGCGATGATTACGACTTTCTGGACTCCGCCTTTTAAGATTACGATGCTCCCGAGCGGGAGATAATCTATCTTCTCTTTTCCTTCCATTATGCATTTCCTTTCTCATTTCATCTGGACTGTATTTTTATCTGAACTGTGTCAGTTATCTTCTTTTCTCATTCTGAGGTATTCCCCGGGGCGCTGACGCGCCCCGGAGCCCTTCTGGCAAAACTGCCGTTCTTCGCCGCTTAAGCTCTGAACTGGCTTGCGATGCTCGCATCTGTCTCTTCCACGATCTTTGCCGTAGAGTCAAGAGCCTGTGCGATCTCACGGATAAGCTCTTCCGCTTTCTGGAATCCCGGTTTCAGTTCCTGATAGCGTGCTGCGTAGGACTCGCTTGCAGCGCCTTCCCACTCACTCTGCAGCGTCTGGAGCAGAGAATCCATCTTTGTGATGACTCCGTTCACAGTATCCGCCTCATTGCGGTACTGGTTTGCTCTCTCCCTCATCTGATCCGGGGTGATTCTGATTTGATTTGCCATAGGTTTCTTCCTCCTTGGAAATTTATTTATATATCCGGTTTCCCGGGTATATACCTGTTATTCCCGGACGCAGAGTGCGGTCTTGAGCTTCACGCACTCATTGTCCCGTATGTAGTAGCCGTCTCCTGTCTCGATCGGCTTCTTGAATTTTCTCGCCACTGCAAGCGGCATATCATAAATCTTCATATTAGAAATATCGTCAAAATACATCATCTGATGCTGATCCCTGATGTTCTTAAAGATCTCAGGGGCACTGTACGGTATCGCCGCATTCTCCAGCGCCGAAACGATGATACAGACATTCAGGTTCTTGTAGCGCCCGGTCACATTCTTATAAGCCTCCATCGCCTCACGGTCGCTGCAGACTGCTGCGGCCGCATCGTAGTTATCGATGATGAGCAGGAGCAGCGGAGCAGCGGCAAGCACTGTGTCGTCGCCTGCAGCCAGGGCGTCATACCGCTCTTTCAGCTGCGCTTCGATCTCCTTGATAAAACGGGCCGCATCGTCTGTAAGGATGCCGTATCCGCAGGTATTGCCGTATTCCTTCAGCGGCGCCAGCCGCTTCCCTATGCTGTCCGAGATATAGACCCTGCTCTGTCCCGGATACATAGCCTCAAGCATATTGACTGTATACCGGATCCAGTTGTGCCGTCCTGCTCCCTCTCTTCCGGCGACCGCCAGGACGCCGACCGAGGCAAGATCCATGGAGTACGGCATGACCGTGTCGTAATCCAGGCCTGCAACGATCGAAAATCTCTTCTTCATCATTCCCCGGAATTCTTCCTTCATATACTGTTCGTTCAGAACTGCGGGGATCAGCGGTATCCTGCGCGCCGCCATATCCCGGCTCGCCACATTGGTCCGGGCAATGTATTCTCTGATCTGATCTGCTCTCTCATATTCCTTCTCTCCGGAGAATGCCAGGTAGCACTGGCACTCCAGATGTTCCTTCTCGATCTCCACCAGGCATCTCCCCGGTATGTTGTCGAGCCGCTGGCTGCAGTGTTCGAACAGAGAGCTGTACTCATTCGAATCATTGCAGAATGTGGCGATCCTCGCGGAGAAATTGGACAGATACTTATATCCGATCCCTGCCGTCTGTGCATTCGCTATCACAATGCTGATGCCGACCGAAATGCCTTCCCTGCAGAGGTTCAGCAGTTCATCGTCATCCTGGAAGTACAGCTCTTTGAGCGCTGTCAGGTTGTCAATGATGAGCACGATCTGCGGAAGATCCTTCCTTCCTGCTTCCCTGTATGCTGCGAACGAGCTGACTCCGACTGAGATCAGCCGCTCTTTGCGCTCCTCCATCTCTGTGCGCAGAAGCTTGAACAGATTCTTCAGCTTCTCATCCTCCGAAGCACAGACAACGCCTCCCACATGGCTCAAACCGTCGAAGATCTTCAGTACCCTGGAGGCAAAATCCAGGATATAAATATTCACTTCATCCGGCGTATATCTCGAAGACAGGCTCCGGATGATATTCTGAAGAATATTCGTCTTTCCGGTCTGCGCTGATCCGATGATCATGAGATTCCTTGTACCGAGATCCACGGAGTAGACGCCCTGATACTGATTATCCGGATCATCATAGATACCCAGATCCACATAGAATCCATCCGCTGCGCCCGCGCTCTGCTCCTGAAGGACAAAGTCGATCTGCTCCGCAAGCGCCGGGAGACAGATATCCGGCAGTTTTTCCAGATGCTTCTTATGGCAGTACTCAGCCACATACTCCACGATCGCGTCCAGCTGAGTCAAAGTCTCGTTTTCACTCTTTTCTTTCTTCTGCACGAAGACCGGTGTCTTCCTTCCCGCATCAGGAACGCTGTATATCGCAAACTCCCTGACGCTGCCATCCTCCGCCGCTGCGGGCGAGCCGCTGTACGCGGACTGGAACAGCTCGAAGATCTCATTATTGCCGACCTGCAGATAGGCGCGGCCTGGCTCCTTGATCTCCGCTGCCAGAGGAGATTTGAGCACCTCGTTGCTGTCCTCTTTGCTCTGCACCTTCAGGCAGAGTTTGAACCGGGAGTTACTCCAGATCTGCTCGTTGACCTGTCCGGCAGGCTTCTGTGTCGCCAGGATCAGGTGTACACCCAGGCTTCGCCCGATACGGGCTGCTGAGATCAGCTCTTTCATAAATTCAGGCTGCTCCGCCTTCAGCTCTGCGAATTCGTCCACGATGATAATCAGATGAGGAAGGGGCACTTCCACTTCACCGGCTTTATATTTCTTAATGTACTTGTCAATATGGTTCACATCGGCGTCTGCAAACAGCCGCTGACGCTTCTGCAGTTCTGCCTTGATCGACTTCAGCGAACGGTTGATCGCCTTCCCGTCTATATTCGTGATCGCTCCCAGCAGATGGGGCAGGTCCTCGAACTGATTCACCATGCCGCCGCCCTTGAAGTCGATGATCACAAACCCGACTTCATATGGATGGAACAGCGTCGCCATGGACAGGATATAGGTCTGAAGGATCTCAGATTTTCCGGATCCCGTCGTTCCTGCCACCAGTCCGTGCGGTCCGTGCGCCTTGTCGTGGAGATCCAGCTCCACGATCCCCGTCTTCGATACGCCGATCGGCGCCGCCATGGAGCGGAATACCTGCGAGCGCTTCCAGCGCTGATCCAGCTCAAGGTCGTCCACCGAAAGAATGTGCAGCATCTCGAACATACTGATATTCCGTGTCAGAGAACCTTCCAGCGAGATTTCTTCCGTATAGACCGGGGCAAGGATGTCCACGACTCTCTTCGCCGCCCTGTCACTGATATGCGGGTAGGCGAATCCATGCGTCTGCGAGCGGTCCTCCGCGCTGATCAGGACTCCCTGCTGAGAATCCAGAATATTCACCAGCGCCGCGCATCCCACCGGGATCTCCGAGCGGTCGTTTCCGAAAAATACAAACGTGACGCCCAGATCCTTCGCCTTCTCTACAAACCGCGACACCGGATGCTTCTTGAAGCCATACTCATCATAGAAAAATACGATAATATGATTCTCATAGGACTTCTCCTGCTCCCTTGCGGACAGTTCCTTATACAGATATTCAAAGATCAGGTTCTTGCTCTCATCATCGCTTACGATCGCCCTCGTGTCTGTCTGCGCGCAGTATGCTCCGGGCAGGAAGCGCAGCCAGTGTATCCGGTCCTTATGCTGCTCCTCCACAACAAAGAACAGCCTAACGTCTGTGAAATACTGACGTGTGACAAGATCCACGATCATATTTTTGAAGATTTCAAACCGATACTGTTCCGGACCCGTGATCCCTAAGGCATTCACTGCCTTCAGGTCGCATACGACAGGAACATTCTGTACATATTTATATGCCTCACAGATCTGTTCCGGCATCAGCTGCAGCTCGTCCTCGATCTCCAGCCTCTCCTGCTTCTTATACTTCACCGGACGCCTGGATTCCACAGCGCCGCTCCCGAGGCGGATGCAGAGGAAATCTTCGTCCTCCGGAACACGGTCGAACAGATCCGGCGAAAAGCTCTCCAGCCTTTTCTTCTCCGTCTCCTGGGCGATATAGATCTCCTCCAGAATTCTCTGTTCTTCCAGACGGCACTGCTCGATCTCCGCCTTTTTCTTCTCAATATACGCGTTATATTTGACGATCCGGTTCTCGCATCCCTCTTTGTAGTCTTTCTTCCCTTCCATCACTCCCATAACTGCGGTTATGATGGCAATCACACCGGAGATCAGTGAGAAGATGATCATCGTTCCTCCGAGGAACGCCATCGCGCCCGCCGCCACCAGGATTCCCATGGACGGGAACAGCCTCATGAACAGATTATTCTTCGGCTTCTGCGGCTTTTCCGGCGGATCAAGGATCTCGATCTCGTCCTCGCAGACGACGGTCTTAAGCCTTGTATTCCGGCTGAATCCGGGGTAGCTCTTATGCCCCGGCAGATCCCGCGACACCAGTCCCGTGACAGTCATATCACCCCGGATCTCTGTTCTCAGCTTCCCGTTCTTATAATAGAAGGAAAAATCCGAGACAGAAAAGAAATCCCCGTTCTTGATCTCTTCCCGCATCTCTGCCTTCTTCCCGTTATGGTACACGCCGTACCTGGTTCTCTCAATCTGCAGAAGGAGCGAGCTGCCCTGCCGGGTAAGCACCATGGATTCACTCCCCGTATACTGGCTGGTCAGGCTGATCTGACATCCCCCGCCGCTTCCGATACGCAGCGACTGCGTCTGCCCCAGCTCGATGACGCGCTCATATTTCTTCTCCCCGCTGTCGAAATCGATCAGAAATTCCAGCCGGAACGCCAGGTTGTCCGATTCCTGGTATTTCACTTCCAGGATATCCCCGTGCTCCAACTCCGCCGTCATCAGTTTGCGCACATCCCCGAAGGAGAGGTAAAGGTTGTCCGAGCAGATCAGGGACCATTTCCCGTTCATCTTTATAAACGTAAGCTCGATCTGCCCGAAGAAAAGATCTCTGTGCAGACGCGCTCCGCAGTCGATCCCCGTCCCGACCTTCAGCTCGCCGGCGTCGTCTGCCAGCTCGATCTCTTTGTAGAGATTTTTGTTGGAAATAATAATCTTATATCTGTTTTCCATTCCCCGCCTCTCCTATTCTGTAAAGTTGACGATACTGCCGTTTCTGATCCCAAATTCCTTCAGTGTCTTGTTCCCCCGAAGGAGCGCGATTGGATTCTCTGATTTCAGGTAACAGTTCTTGATATCCGTCGTGTCGATTCCCAGGCCGTACGCCGTGTTCAGCGCCAGTACGAGCTCATTTGCCGTAATTTCCAGAGGGACTTCCAGATCCGCCGAAAATTCTCTCTGAATGATGTTAAATATGATCACCGCTGTTTCTTTTTCCATCCTCTCACCTCACCGCTACATGACCAGAAAGGCCGTTTTCTGTATTCCCATATTATGTGCAAGCTCTTCCAGGGTAAAATTGCCTCCCTGGGAAAAATGATCGATATATTCGTTTACATGGAACCGCACCGGCATCTCCGGCGATGTAAGGAAATTTTCCTCGTCTTTCCGGAAATCATTACAGATGAAGAAATACTTTTCACTGCTCACGCCGTTGATGTTGGACACAAGCGTCTCGGTCGCAAAGACAGAGTCCTTCGTCTGTCTCGTCACAACCACCACTTTATCCGCTTCCCCGAGAAGCCGTGCTTTCTCCTCGTCAAACACCGAGTCTGTGTCTATGATAATAAAATCATATTCTTCCGTTTTCTTTGCCGATTCCGCGATTCTCCCATAGACTGAATACTGCAGCCCCAGAGACATAAGCGGCGCCTTAAAGGGCGGAAGATAGCTGAATTTCTCCCTGCGGATCACATGGCTGATCTCCTGATAGACCGAATCCTTCGGATCCGCGAGATGCATATATACATCCTGCGCCAGAACCGGCCCGCTGTTATTCAGATGATGCTGGAACACCTGCATCCGCTCTGCATCTATATAGAGAACCTTCTTATAATTTCCCGTCAGGCATCCGGCAAGCCCCAGCGCCACAGTCGTCTTTCCGACGCCCCCAGCCGCCGAGCAGACGAGGATGATCTGACACGTTTTTTTCCTGTGAGTGCTGACATTCAATATCTCTGAGCTCTTCCCGACGATCTCGGTAAAGATCTCCCTGATACTGGTATATTTGAAGAGACGGTTGATCGAGAGTTCATCCGTCATCCCTTCCTCATACTTCTCCATCATGACAAAAAGCCTTCCTATATCGTGCCGCCGCAGCTTTCCGCTGTAGAGCTGATCCGACACGATCAGGATATCTGCCTTCTGAGGCGTGGAGAAAAGCTTTGCAAAATAATCCGCGTCCGTTATGATCTCAAGGTCTGTCTCGTTGGGATATTCCTCCGCGAATTTTGCCTGAAGGGGAATGATATAATTGATATCTGTGTCTACTATGATAATTCTCGGTTTTGCCACTGCTGTATTCTCCTTATCTGATGATCACCTGAAAATCTGTCGATGCGATCCGGACTACATCTCCGTTCTTCACAGAATATGGTCTCTGCGGAGTAAGACGCTGCCGATTGACAAAAGTCCCGTTCGAGCTGTTCAGATCCATGACCGTATACCCGCTGCCGCTCCGGCTGATCTTGCAGTGGACACGGCTGATCATTTTGCTGAATGTAAGCGCGGCGTCTACCGCAGCCGGATTCTTGCCGATCACAAATTCATCCTTCGTCACCTTGACCTCCGCACGCACAGGAGCATTCATCGCCACGAGATACAGTGTTCCGGCGCCTATATGCTGCGGAGGCTCCGGCTCCTTCCTCGGTCTGACTGTCTCTCCTCTCATCACACGTCCGAGATCCCCCAGGGAGAGCGTCCCGTCTGAAAGGTTCTCCGCCAGCCTTACCATCTCCGGAAGCGTTCTGTCCTCCCTCTGGTTCACCTCCCTGAGAAGCTCAGCTCTCAGTTCCGTCTCGAACGCAGTCTCGTCCTGAAATACCGGAACGCTGACCGGAAGATAGATAAGCCTGACTTTAGAGGTATTCATATCAACATAGATCCGGTCGCCCGACAGTTCAAGATTCCTGCATGAGAGAAATCCGTTGTTCTTCACTTCCTCGACCGCAGACAGAAGGCTTGACGCCACCGCCAGGAATCTGTCTGAGGACAGCAGAGGAAGAAGGGCTGAGAGCGGTCTCCACGAATCCGTCATGTAGTACAGCTGTATCCTGCCGTTATACAGCATCTTCATGCTCCGCAGGAAGCAGCCTCCTGTCTGGCTCTGAAGCACCTTGTATTCTGTTGTCAGGAACATACTGTTGTCCTTCAATATGTATGCAATGTTGTCGCCGCATTTCAGTTCTGTGTAAGCTCTGTTCTCATCCTGTCTTTCCATCATTCTGCCCTGTATCCTTCTTAATTTTTATCTCGTAGAGTTTTCATTCCCAGCCCGGTTAAGTATGTGAAGCTCTCCATGGTCTAGTTCAAACACTTCCCATATATTTACAATTCCTGCATTCGGTGCAACCGTAATCACTTCCGGCTGAGCCTGTCCTGGCAGGTACACCTTAACAGTAGCTCCGTACTGCTGCAAAGTTCCGGTTCTTCGGAAGTCTTTTACTGTATATCGGTATACGCCATTTAGATCGTACAGTGTAATCGTCTCCGGTCCGTATCCTGTCGTATCATCGACATCCAGCTCGGCAATTGTTTCGCTTCCTGAGGAACAGGTCTTATCTGAAAATGACACGGACACATCTGTCCCGCTGTCTGTCTCTCCTGTCAGATAGGAATCCAGATCCTGCGGTTCCGCTCCCCACTCAAGGACAATACGCGCGGTGCCTTCCGCCAGCGACGGAGAGATGACAAACTGTTCGCCGCTGTAGTTCTTATTCTCCTCTACTTCAAACTCGAACTCTTCTTCAACATATCCGTCGGCAGTAATCGATACATCGTATTGATCCGCATCCAGCTCCAGGCTGAACGCACCGTCGCTTCCGGTCAATACGCTGTCAGAATGGGAAGCATCCTGCCGCGCGGTAAACTCAACCTTTGCGCCCGGGACTCCCTCTCCGCTCACTGCGTCGATCACGACTCCCGCCACAATTCCTTTCTTCTCTCTGTATTTATTGGCATCCGTGAGAATGATCTCATTCCACGCATCACCCGAAACAATATTTCCCGCCTCATCTGTCTCAACATAGATTTCCAGGCTTCCTGTCGTCAGCTCGACATAAGTGCGCTCTTTCGTCTTGACCGGTTCCACCTTTGTACTGGAAAGCTTCTGCAGCTTGTCCAGAGTTACAGATCCGGAGAAATTGTTAAAAAGCAGAGACAGAGAATCCAGAGTAACCTTCTCCGGCATTCCTGATGGATCCGGCCGTTCTTTACTCACATCCACAATGTCGTCGTGTTCAGCCGTATTGGAATAGTAACAAGTCGCGGCAAGATCCGGGTGAACGACCTCCAGTTCTCCCTTCGACACCTCGACGATATCCGGAGAGCTTCCGTACTCTGTCTGGAAATCCTGGTAGCTGAAGTTCTGAAGCTGCTGAAGGAAAGAGACATTCCAGCCGAACTCTCCCTTGTATTCCATCGTCTCTTTTTCCGGCTTGGGATCTCCGATCAGCCTGACCTGATATGTACCGTCCTCAATCCCATCAAGCATGTAGCGGATCTTCGGAGAATCCGTGATAAGATATCCCTTCTTCAGGATGACTTTGGCAGAAGACGTCTCATCCTGCTGCAGATAGACGTCTGCAAGCCCCATATACCCGTCTTCCTCCTCCGGCATTTCTTCTATAGCATTTTGGTAAGATACTATCGCCTGCTCAAGGTTTCCTTCCTGCACATACTTTTCCGCCGTTTTGATCGACTCGCTGTAGGACTGGCTGCTCATCATATGGCTCACTGCCAGGATTCCCGCTGCTGCGGCGATCACAAGGAGCAGTGCCCCGACGCCGATAACGATCCACATTTTTCTCTTCGACTGTTTCTCTCCCATTCTTTTTCCTCCTCTAACCGCCGATCTTCGCGATCTCATCTTTTATCTCCTGCTTCTTCCGACTCAACATGCGGTATACCGCGGCAAATCCGCCTGCTGCCAGCAGGATCAGCATAACACCTGCTGCGATCAATACGATTCCCACTCTGCTCTCACTCCATTCCTTCTACAATCCCGATCAGTCTCTCCATATCCTCATCTTCTGTTCCCTGCCCGTCATAGATGTGCCTGCAGGAATCATAGACGAATCCGAGATCACTCTCCACATCACTGTAATCTCCTTCCGAAGCAGCCTCATCCAGAATGTCATAACAGATCCACATCAGCACTCTGTAATCCTCAGGATACTCTCTTCTCATCTCCTGAAGCCGGCTCCTGCTCTCTCCATATCTTCCCAGAGCGCGGAGCGCCAGCGCCCGGTTCAGGCAGTCCTCATAGGACGGATCCTCCCTTGCGCAGAGCCTCTCATAGTATGAGAGAGACTTCTCATACCAGGATCTTTGTACCGTATCCGCAGACGCCTCATTGCCCGCGTCAAAGGCCATGCTCCCCGCCTTTCTCAGCAGCTCGGCGCTGTCATCTGTCTGCGCCGCCTGCACGGCAGCTTCTGCCGCCCTCTCATAGTCTTCTTCTCCGGCCGCCGCATCCGCCATAAGTCCGTACAGATCTGCTTCCAGTTCTCTGTCGGAAGCCGTCTCGAGCGCTTCCTGCGCGCCGGAAAAGGCTCCTGCGTAATCACCTCTTGCATAATCGCTCTCCGCTTCGATCAGCCGGAGTTCGGCATCTCCAAGCCGTGCTGACGGATACTGCGCCGCTGCTGCCTGCGCATCCACATAGCTTCCGCCCCGCGCCGACGCCACAAGGTAATCCCGCAGATAACTGCTTTCATCTTCATCCGAATCCAGCGCTTCTTTATAATACTGCGCTGCCGATGCATACTGCTCCTGCCGGTAATAGCTGTCCCCGACCGCGTGAAGCACTTCCGCCTTCTCTTCCGGATGGCGCTTCATATAGCCTTTCAGGAGAAAATCATTGAGCATCGCCGTACCTTCCGTCACGATCCTGGTCTCATCTCCCGCCTCCGTCGCCTCGTAGAGCGACCGGTAGGATTCCTTCCAGGAATCCTGCTGACAGATCCCCACTCCCGTATAGATCAGAAGGACGCCTGCTACCGCCAGGATTCCTCCGGCGAACCCGCTCAGGATCTGCATCCAGGAAAACTTCCTGTATTCCGGGTCCATCTTCTCTGTATTCCGGAGAGCCTCTCCCATACGCCGGGCGGACGAAAATCTTCTGTTCGGAAGAACTTCTATTGCTTTCGCGACAACAGCTTTCAGGCCGGCGCTGTACGGGATATCCATCTGCGTGATCGGATACGGCGCCCCCTTCTCCGGATCTGAATAATATCCTGTCATCAGCCGGTAGAAGACTGCTCCCAGGCTGTAAATATCCATTCTGCCGTCCAGTTCAACACTGCTGCTTCCCTTGTACAGCTTGTCCATCGCGTACCTGTACTGCTCCGGAGCAGCATAGTTCACGCTGATCCCCTGCAGCTCCTTGGACGTCTCTCCGTCCAGCGAGACATTGAAATCAATCAGGCAGACATGCCCTTCCGGAGTGATCATGATATTTGCCGGCTTAATATCGCTGTGCAGGATCCTCGGATTCTGCGAATGAAGATAATCCAGGACGTCGCACAGCTCCGCCATCCACAGCCGAATGGTACTCTCAGGGAATTGATATCCGTTGTCCAGATAATACTGCAGATCATGTCCAGGAATGTAGTCCATCACAGTATAGATTCCGGAACCAACGATCAGGAAATCAAAAACCTGCGGCAGATATGTGTGGTGCAGCCGTTTCAGAATATCAGCTTCCGCACGCACGTTCATCCTTCCGGCAGCATTGTCTTTGATCCGCTTGATGATCACCTGCTTCTGAAGACGCAGATGATAGCCGAGATAAATAACTCCCGTCCCGCCTTTTCCGATTTCCCGGACAATCTGATAGATACCGTCAATAACATCTCCGTTCTGCAGCATACTTCTCTTCTCCCAGTTGCAAATTACTATTCACAGTTACAATTGCAAAGCAAGCTGCCCAAATATTCCTATTCAGACAGCTTGACTTCCTTTCTTCTAACTTGATTTTTTATTTTGCCTGCTCGTTCTTTTTCTTTTTAAAGATCAGGAAATACCAGCAGGCGCCTCCTGCGATCAGCAGGATTACAATGATCGATCCCACAAGAAGCGGTGTGTTATTTACATACTGGATCAGCAGGTTTGAGGTTACAAGAACGCTGATTCCTTCTGTCTCCGCCTCATTTCCGGCAGCGTCTCTCGCAACTGCACGGACGTCCTGGAACTCGTCGGCATTGCCGATCGTATAGGTTAGCGCGCCGCCGGTCCGCTCAATCTCAGATGCTTTATAGCTCTTGTCCGGAGTAATGCCGTCCCCACGGTAAACATCCACCGTACCCATCGCCATATTATCTGCTACATTGACCGTCATATCGCGGCTGTCCGCACGGTACTGTTCGCCGTTCTCCACACCTGTAATAACTACTGATGGAGCTGTCTTGTCGATAACAAACTCGATATCGCTGTCTTTCACCTTATTATTCTGTACGTTTGTCGCGCGGTCCTCTGAATCGATGGTTACTGTATAGTGTCCTTCTTCTTCAAAGTTCTTCTTGTCGATCGTATACTGATATTCCTTCCAGGATACGTCCGATCCGCTTTCTCTTACCGTATAATCGCTGCCCTTCTCCAGGTTCACCAGCTCTCCGTCGCGCCCGTAGGAAATTCCATTGTTGACCAGCGTATCTACGTTGATCTCTGTCACGACAAGATCCTGTTCCTCTTTTGCATAGTAGTCGTCCAGCAGCTTCTCGGTATCATCTGAGAATACATAGACGGAACCGAACCGGTTGACTGAGAATGTTACGGACTGTTCCGTCACATTGCCCGCCTTGTCAGTAATAGCCGCTGTCAGCGTGTACAGGTCGTCATTCTCCTTTGTACGCGCGAAATCGTCCATCTTGATGCTCTCGCCGTTGGCAATTCCCGTGCGTGTTCCGGTAAGCTCTCTCTCGTCATGCTTTGCACCCTTGAGCGTAAGCTTCACTCCGTTTTCTGAGTAGTTAATATCGCTGTAGGACACGCCCGGCGCTACCATATCTTTATTCGCAGACTTATCTACGATGTCAAAGAACTCAACCTCCGGCACTGTCTGGTCGACCGTAAATGTATCTCCCTGATAATCCGCCGCCGCATTGCCTGCAAGGTCTGTGTAATCAATATCGAATGTATAATCCGCGTCAGCCGAGAAGTTTACGGTTGTCGTATGAACGTCGCCTCTCGTACTCCATGAGCCAAGCCCAGGTGCTGAAACTCCGGTTCCCTGAAGCCTTGCTGTGATTACTGCATTGACCTCAGCCGCATTGAAGTTGTGCTCATTCACCGTGATCGTCGCTGTTCTCTCGGCATTAAAGTATCCGTTCTCTGCATCGCTGTTGTTGTCGTAGGATACCTGGATCGTCGGATCTGTCTGGTCGATCGTGAAGTCGTCCACCTGCGTATAATGTGAATCATTTCCTGCAAGGTCTGTCGTGTTCAGCGTCAGTGTGTAATCGCCGTCCGCTGCGAATGTAACATAGCATGTATGTGTCGCATTGTCTGAAACACCTGAGTCCGCGCTGTGAGACCATCCGCTGATGGAAGGCATCGTGCCGTCCGTGTTCGTGATATTGAATCTCACTGCCGACTCGTCAAAGTTACGCTCTGTCACTGTGACAGTTGCCGTTCTCGTCGCATTGTAGTAACGCTCGTTGAGCGGGCTGTTCAGGTCGTAGGTTACCTGGATGGTCGGGTCGGTGTTGTCGATGCTGAGCTGTACGGTCTCGCTGTCATATCGATTTCCAGAAAAATCAACTGCATGTACTGTTACCCTGACATCGTTGCTGTTATACCTGTCCGCCGGAATCACAATATTACCGGACCAGTTCTGATGACTCTGCACTCTGTTGTTAGAGTTATTCATTAATGTAGTAGTTTCACTCTCATTTACATTACCCGTTGCTGTAACTTCATACCAAAGAGACTCAATACCGGAATATGTATTACCATTTGTCGGATCGGTTACGTCCACATGAAGTGTAACATCATCTTTATAAATTCCATTGCGCGGTGTGCTCAGATTTGTGATCGTAATTACCGGCTTAGTATTGTCGGCAACTGCTCCCCGTGAAGGATAAAGGTACGTCACATGTCCGGCATAATCAGTTAATTTAGCATATACTACGAACTGTTCATCTGGACTCACTGTAAACGATCCAGTCTTCTCCGCCTGAGTTCCCTGAACTCCCAGCAGATTCCAAGTATTCATTGAGGTTACCTGATTTTCATCAGCCAGCGGCATTCTCGATTTATAATACTCAATACTCTTAATTCCTGACGTCTCATCCTCTGAATCAAATTTCACTTCATAATCATGATTTCTGAAAATATTGAAAGAAATCACATCGAGAAAACTTTCAAGCCATACCGGGATATCAGGTGCACCTTCTCCATCTCCGTCAAGGTTAATTGTTCCTGTCGGATTTGTCTGGTCTACAGTAAAATAATTTGGATCATATACTGCCTCATTACCTGCCAAATCAGTGTAAGTAAATGTAAACGTATAATTGGCATCTGTTAAAAACAGAAATTCGCTGTTGGTTCTTATCTCATTTGCGCTTCCCCAATTTGAAGAAATATTTTCTGAAGCAGTTGTAAGATAGTCCTGGCTTTTAACAGCATCCACATTTTCATTCTTTGCGTTTACGCCGTTCGTTCCATCAAAATTCCACTGATTATTAAATTCCTTTTCTCCGTTTTCATTTTCAAGCCAGAAATTCTTCTCGTCTATTGTTACTGTTGCGCGTACTGCTTTTGTTCTATAGACTCCTTCTCCTTCCGCCGGCTGGTAAGTCAGCGGTGTGAACTCAACACCATCCGTGTAGCTTACGCTGATCTCAGGTGCTGTTTTATCTATGACAAATTCGTTCTTTATAATTTTCGCTGTTTCTTTATCTACATCTTTATGGATATTGTAGTCCACAGCATCGGGATCTTCTCTATTTCCAGCTCTATCCGCACAATGGGGTACTATATAATATTCATTATCCTTATTAAAGGTTAATGTTAGAGTATTAATTCTCTTATTATCATATGTTTCCCACGTTCTGTCACTCTGATTATCTTCAATCTTTTCTCCTACTTTAATTCCATAATCAGAGAGTTCATCAAGAGTCACATCTTTTACTAACGTCACACTGTCTAAGTCTGCCGCCGCCTTAACATCAAACGTAATACCGCTGGCAATAAAGTTCTTCTCTTTGTACTTAATGGTCATAACTCTGTCTGACTTAAAGTACTTACCGTTCTTAACATCAGTATCGTTATTGTAAGAAACAGTGATTTCCGGTTTTGTCAAATCACATTTCAACGCCTGACTCACTGTCACACAGTTCTGGTCTGGTCTATCTGCATTCCAAGCCTGATCATATGCTGTAACCTCTATTCTCAGGTTATTACTGTCACAATATTCTTCCTTAATCTCTCCAAAGATGTCGTATGAATTTAATCCTGTTTCTTCATCATATATTTCATCCAGTGTATATCCCGTTTCTGAACTGCTGTCAACGTACTTTTCATCAAGCTGAATTTTTTTGCATTCCTTTTCTTCGTCTCCTACAAACAACCTGATTTCGACTCTTTCCAATCCAGATGAAATATTCCCGTCTGTCAATGCTATTTTATAAGAAATAGGATCACTATAATATGTATCTGATACAAACGGAGTCCCATCTTCCTGTGTGATTGAAACTGTCGGTTCTGTCACATCGAGAATCAGTCCGTTAGAAGAATATACCGCCGTATTATTCACATTATCAGTAATTTTAACAAGCACAACATAGTTTCCCTGAACAGAATCCAGCTGACCATTCTTGCCGGTGACAACCGGAATAGAATCTGTATCTTCTGTCGTGTCAATCCAGTCAGCGCTCTCTATAACCTTATGAATATTTTCTTCATTCAGCTGTTCATCAGAATCTACTTTATAGACATAGTATTTCCAGTCTTTTACACCGCTCTGCTTTACTGTCTCAGTTCCTGTTGCCTGATCAGCCTTATCTTCATCATTCCATTCTACATTCGCAATAGAATATTCTGTATTCTGATAGTTATTGAACGTAATCGCTGAAAACAAGGTGTCTGAAACTTTAGTCTTTCCTGCCCAGTCGCCGAATACAAAATCAGGATCTGTCTGGTCAACTGTAAAGCTCCATGATCTCTCCGGAGTACTGTTCGGCGGCCACCCGTTTGTCTGCAAAGATAATTTACCGTCAATCTTTACAGTATTATCGCCTGCTGCAAATCCTTCTTCACAGAGATTGTAGTCTCTTCTGCCTACTGTCAGGATGATCTTGTCATAATAAGATGATATTGCATCTGCCTCATCTGTTGATGACTCAGAATTTTTGAATGATGCCTTCAGAGTTCCGCCGCTGATCCATGTATTCCCATTCTCATCTGTATACAACGAGCCGCCTTCAACATAAAGATTTATGCTGTCCAGAATCTGCTTAAGTGTCAACTTTTTGCTTATTACTGTAAGACTTCCAAGATACTGATCCCCCAGAGTCTCATTATCCTGAGAGGCCACAAAATGATAATTTGTGGTATCCTGCACACTGTTCATATTTGGTTTTATAATAGACTCATGAACATCAACATTGTAGATTGGCAGAAGAACTGTTGCCCGGAATGCAGACATATCAACAACGTCTCCCGGCACAATTCCTGTATCCTCTCCTGACAGTTCACCATCAATGGCATATACCATACCTTCCTGATTTCTAAGGGCTTTCCTTACATTATCTCCATAAAAAATTGTGAAGTTCTCTGTTCCAAGATAAACTGTCCTCTTTACAACTTTTATGCTCGCCCCCAGCTCTGTTCCTTCATAATTTGTGCACTCTATGCGATTGCTTAAAGAAATCTCTTCTCCTGCAAGCGTTGTTCCTGAAATTTTATCAATTGATTTGATAGTCACCTTATCATAAGGCGTATCCTTTACATCTTTTCCTTCAATATCACCTGTAAACTCCAGCGACAGCCCCTTTGTAGTATCCAGATCTCCAGTATAGATTCCTAAGTTTTCCAAATCCGTCTGCGAGATTGAACCCGCCACCTTCACTTCAGTGCTTCCATTATAAGTTCTTTCCGTTATCGGAGTTGTGCTGATTGCAGTCTCTGAAATATCAAGCACCTTCTGAGAATAGATAAAATAATTCTTTTCGGACGGAAGATAATAACCGTTCTGAGCAGCCTTTACTGTAATATATGCAGCGCCATTGCCTACAATCGTTGCTTTTCCGGTCTCTTCATCTACTCTTACAATATCTTCATTTGAGGAAAAGTAGGAAAGCTTCCTGCCCTTTTCTGAATCCGCTTCAACCTCGATATTAAAGGATACTCCTTTCTCAGAAGCTTCCATATCATTTGTGAACAGCCTCGGGGTTGTTTCACTGTTGGTTTTATCAGTAAATATAAGTTCATATGTTCTATAAAGACCTTTGAGAGTTGCCGGTACACTGCTTCCCTCATATTTCCAGTCTCCCGAATACTCTGCCACAAATGTGACGTCTCCGATTAAAGCATCCTGATCATAATATGTCCACTCTGCTGTACCAGAGACAACATCCACATACTGGATTTCCTGTCCCACTGTAAATTTAATTGTTCCCGTAGCATCTGCCGGCAGCCCTACTACTTTACAAGTTACAGACTCAATATCATTGTTTCCATCTGGAACAGCATTAAGCTCCAGACCGATTGCCGTGCTGATTCTTGCGGAAGCCACCAGAATACTGTTTGATACTTTTCCATTATAAGAAGCTGTTATCCTTGCCGATCCACTGCCCACAGCAGTAACCTGACCATTCTCATTTACAACTACAGCTTCCGTATTGTCGGACTGCCATGCATATACCGCACCGGCAACCGGATTTTTCACAGTCATCTGGCAAGAGTCACCTATATACTGAATTACACCAGTCTGTTCAATCTGGATATCAGACATTGCCATATTGATTTTAACGGGATCCATTTTTTCGGATTCAACAGTAAATTCTCCTGACGCATTCTCATAACCAGTCTTAATCGCTTCAAAAGAATACTCTTCTCCCTCTGTCAGAGAAACTGTATTTATATTTTCCTCATTTGGAAATACAATTCTTCCGACCTCTTGCTCCTCAGAGTCCTTTACAATAACAGTCAAATCTGTTAATTCGCTTCCGGTTGCGGAATCTATTGCTTTAAATTCCACATCCACAGGATCTCCCCATGCCGCTTCCGCCGTCGCCGTGCTCCCCGGCAGCATTCCGGTCAGCACCATCGCCAGCGCCAGCAGCAGTGCGCATATCCTTTCTTTCCAGCTTCGTCCTTGTGTTTTCATATTCCCATTCCTTTCTTTTCTTTCAGCTGTTCATTTTTATACGTTGGTTTACAGTTCCATATATAGGAATACAATTTCCCGTTAAACAGGAAATGTGCATATATGCCCGCAAGCATCAGCAGCAGAAAAATCACTGCCACTGTCTGACTGACTGTGACATTGACCGCGCAGAACACAGTCCCTATCACCCCGACGATCATAATCCCGTCTGCTGCCTTTGCCGGCAGATTACTGAAAAAGTAAAGTGCCGACGGACGGTTTCTTTTTCCTGCGCCGGTTTCTATCCTCTCTTTTTCCTTCCTGTACAGCAGCGCATATCCCACGCATCCTGCGATAAGCCCTGCCCAGAACATCACGCCTGCCGCATACCCCGCTCCGTTGAGATTCCCGTCGCCATCCAGCGCGAACGGGATCAGCAGCGGCGTCACGGCCGATACCATGAAGGCGGCAAGCACCCCGATAAATCCTTTCCTTATCAATTTCATTGAAAGCATCTCCCCTTTAATAATTTATCTGATCTGATCCGGATTATCCTAGATCAGTTCATTCGTATGAATCCATATATTCTCCTTCGTGATGATGAACTTTCTTGAAGAATCCTTCTTCTCTTTCTTCTCATCAGATGAAGATATGGCCTGTTCCATCTCCGGCGTCAGCAGGACAGTTTCCCCGAAGCTTTCCTCTCCGCTGTTCAGCAGAGTGGTCTCTTCACTTCCCGCATTTTCTGCCAGCAGTGTAGTCTCCTCGCTTCCGGCATCTGTACCCGCCGGCGGATACATTTTCTCTGTCTTCTCCACGCCTGTGTTCGCGGGCTCTGTTACCGGATAAATGACAGGCGGTATGCTCCCGCTTGGCGTCCGGTACAGATCAGAGCTTGAGCCCGGTTCAAGATATTCTTCCCTGAGTTTTCCTGTCCTGGCGTTTTCCTCCTCCATTTTCCGAATCGTCCGTTTCTCAGCTCTTCCTGTCATAAAATCAAAAACTCCGCGTATATCGAACACAAAGAAAATTACAACACTCAGAACCGCGAACAGGATTGCCAGACACAGGCAGACGATAAATCCTGTATGATACAGACTGATAAGCTGTTCAGCTTCCTGCATTTCAATTCCCTCCTGTTTTACTGGTCTATGAATCCTGAGAAGAGAACGCTATATCGACCTGCTCTTCCGCCCAGGTAATATTGTTGAGAATATTTCGCCGGCTCTCATTGTTCACTGCCGTCATATTCTCGCTGGCAGAGGCAAACTGTGTTGTCTCAAGACGGTTCTTTGTTGAAGCGAGTTCATTTTTGAGCTCATCCTCCGTCACGCCCGCCCTTCTGAAATTCAACGCATTTTCTCCGATCTGATACACAAGCTCGTTATACATCACGAGTGCTGTTTCCGGATTAACGATAGTGACCAGATTTGTATCGGTAAGACTGACCAGGTCATCCCAGTAATCTCTGTACGAAGCCGAACTGTATCCGGATCGGTCGACCTTGTTCAGTCCTGCATAATATCCTGCGATTCTTGCAAACCGTTTTGACATCTCCACTTTATCCGGATCGAGCGTATCGCTCTCTGCCGCTTTCTCGAACCAGAGCTGAGACATCTGTTTATTTCCGTTTCCTTCATAAGAATAGAAATAAGCGACTCCCATCTGGAAAGCAAAATTGTCATAAGCTTCTTTATTCGACTCCAGGTAGCTCTCGTTCGTTCTATTTCCGCTGCCTTTATATCCCAGGATCGCAGTCATCGCTGTTGCCTCATCCTGAGAAAAGTTATTCTCATCTCCATTCAAGCCATTCACATAGAGCTGCAGCAGATCCTGATATGCCTCTCCTTCTTTCGGATTGATCTTGATCGCGTCTTCATACAGCTGTACCCGTTCTTCCTGCGTCGAAGCAGTGGCTGCCGAACTGAGATAGGAATCGTAACTGCTCCTGGTCGCAGAACTTTCCGCGAACCGGAAGCCCAGGCAGCCGGCAAGAGAGATAACCGATACTGCACATGCCGCCACAAAAGTTCTCCATTTAAAGCTCTCTTTTTTTCTATATTCAGTATCCAGCTCCGTGTAATGCTCCAGCGCATACATCAGCTCTGCGCAGGACTGATACCGGTCTGCCGGGTTCCTCTGCGTACATTTAAGTACGATCTGTTCCAGTCCGGATGACAGTGCCGGATTCCACTGTCTGATGGGATACATCTCATACGGCGGAAGGCTCGGATTATGCCCGGTCAGCAGATGATACATCGTCGTTCCCAATGTATAGATATCCGTTCTTGCATCTGTCTGCCCATGGCCTCCGTACTGTTCCGGCGCCGCGTACCCCTGCGTTCCCAGACACGATGTATCTTCGATACTCGTCTCTTTGAACTCTCTTGCTGTTCCGAAGTCAATGATCATGATCTTTCCGTCCGGCTTCAGCATTACATTGGCAGGCTTAAGATCTCTGTATATGATCGGAGGTTTTCTGGAATGAAGATATCCCAGCACGTCGCAGATCTGTTTCGCCCATTCCACGACCTTTTCCTGCGGCTGGGCACCCTCCTTCTTCAGCCAGTAGTCAAGCGCCTTTCCCTCGATATAGTCCATAACGATAAGGAACGTATCCTCACAGTCAATAACATCGATAATACTGGGCAGGTTCGGATGGCTCAGTTTTTTCAAGATGTCAGTCTCGGCGATCAGCCCCTGCTTGACCACCTCATAGTCTTTCACTCCGTCCTTTCGGACTTCCTTGATCGCCCACTGTTTATTGGCGCGTTCATTCATCGCCAGGTAGACGACACTCATGCCGCCCTGCCCGATCTTGTTCAATATTTTATATTTACCGTCAACAATTGATCCTATTTCCAGCATATATTTATCCTCTAACACGTCTTTACGAGAATGACTGAGATATTGTCCTTCTCCTGACGTGACTTATTCAATTCCGTACAGTAAAGAGCCGCATCGCGCATCTCTTTTTCTGTGTTCAGTTTTCCGGGGTTCATCAGTTTGAAGAACTCCTCCTCTGAGATCAGATGTCGGAAACCGTCTGAACAGATCATGAACACTTCATCACTGGTGTATTCTCCGTTTGTAAATTCCGGCATGATCACCTCGCTTGCTCCCACGCACTGGAGCAGCACATTTCTCTGCGGATGATTTCTTGCTTCTTCAAGGGTCATCCTCCCCTGGTCGATCTCTTTCTGCACAAAGGTCTGATCCTTCGTGAGCTGAGAGACTTTTTCAGAGTCGATCGTATAGACTCTGGAATCTCCTACATTCATCGTATAGTATCTGCCCTCCGCAAGTATCAGGAGAGCGGCTGTTGTTCCCATTGCCACATGAAACTGTTTTCCGTGTTCCGCGATCCTGTGGTTGACATCAATAACAAGTGCGTTCAGTTCATTTTCCAGTTCCATACGGTCTATCGCGCCGTCTTTTCTCTTTTCATAAAGTATCTCAGGAAACTTATCTTCAAACCAACTTGAAAAAGCCCTAATCAAAGCGGCACTGGCGACCTCACCCTTAGCAAGGCCGCCCATTCCATCACAGACTACGGCAAGTAATACCTCGCCGTAGTCTGTCATTGCCTCTTTAATTAAGACAGAGTCCTGATTTGTATTCTTTTTAATTCCTACATCACTGTGTGCAATACTTAAAAATCCCATCTCTGCCCCCACAATGTCTGCTGATTATGATAAATGAAATTCAAACTCTTCATCCGAGAGCTTTAATATGGACTTGTCAGTCAGCAGTGTCTCCTGATACGGGCTGAGCTGTACGCCGTTCACAAATGTGAAGTTGCTTGATTTCTGGTCTGCCACATAGTAGTCAGATCCCTTCTTTGTGATCACTGCATGGTATCTGCTGACAGAAGTATTGTCTGAGATGCAGTAGTTCACTCTTCTTCTTTCTTTACCGATCGCAAAGTTCTGAGAAGTAATAGCGATCTTTTCGCCGTTCTTCTTTCTGATGAGATAAGCGCCGCCTGCCGCTCCGCTTAACAGTGTAGTCTCTCCTGCTCCGGAATCAAGAAGTGTAGTCTCTCCTGCTCCGTCCGGTTCTGCTCCCATTGCCGAATATCCTGTCGGCACAGTAGAAGCACCTGCATTGGAATATCCTGACGGCGGAACCGGTCCGCCTGCCGGTACTGATGATACGCTGCCGCCTGCCTTTGCTGCTTTCTTCTTTTTCTTGCTGCTGTTCACAACTACGATAACAATGATAACTACGATAATGATCACGACTACCGCAGCAATGCCTGCGATCAGGAATGGATTTATTCCTGCCTTTTCTTCCAGACCGGTAACTGCTGCCTGGAGATCGCTGATGGATGCCTGAAGCTGTTCATCTGTTGCATCCGGATTGCTCACAACAGACTCGGCTGATCCGATCGTATCGTTGAGCACCTGAACGCTTTCATCTGTGTAGCCGGATACATCCATCGCTTTCGCTTTATCGATCTCGCTCTGAAGGCTGGATACAAGTGCCTGATCCGGTCCTTCTTCCTTTTCTGCATCATCGCCCTCGTCGGCTGTAGTGTCTCCGCCGCCTGTTGACGATGTAGAATATGCGATACCGTATGTATCAAGGATCTCTTTTATTGCATTGATCTGGATCGAATAATTTTTCTGATCGATAATGAACTCGTTGATTCCGATAACTTCATTATTCGCATTCAGCAGCGGTCCGCCTGAATTTCCATTATTCAGCGTTGCCGTATGCTCAATGATATCCACGCTTCCTGTTACAGTCACTTTAGAAATAATACCGTCAGAAATAGACACATCTTCTTTTGTATTAAATTTCTTGTTCTGTACAGAATCCTCCGGGAATCCCATTGCGTAAACTGTATCCTGCGGATTGATGGTGTCGCTGTCGCCGAGTACGAGCGGCTGTCTTCCGTAAATCTTTTCAGAAAGCTTCAGAGCAGCGAAATCAAGCACATCTGACTGCGCGTTCTCATGCACGGTTGCCTCTACATTCGTATCACGGTTTGCAAATACAAATAATCTGATATGCGAATCGTTATCCTTCGGAAGGGCATCCAGCGCATAATCATTTTTCATTGCCTCTCTGACAGTCAATCCGTTTGAGAGCACTGTGTCCAGATCGAATACATGCTTATTTGTCACAACATATTCTTCGTTGATCATAAAGCAGGTACCGCCGGTATAATACGTCCTGTTCCCTCCATCATCGACATACGCCAGCATAACCTGAAGAATACCGTTTGCTGGATCCTCCGTTGTCCCTGTCACTGTCGATGTCTCTCCATCTTCCTCTGCTGCCAGTACCGGCATTGCCATTGTTATCATCAGACACATTGCCGTGAGCAGTACAAGCAGCCGTTTAATAAACTTCTTGCCCATAATTCTCTCCTCCTGTAAGAAAGTAAAATTTTGTCATTATTTGTATTTTAATGATTTACTCTATTAAATCTCAATATGTGTCAAGTTTTGTGGTCAGACTTTTTTCACAATTTTTATAGTATTTTTATATTTCATCTCTTATAATTATTTCGTTTGAATGCTAATGTCCGCCGTTTTATACCTTCACAGGGTATATATGTGAAACAATTATCAATATTCTTGGAACAAATATATATAAAGGGGAATCAGTTTATGTCAGAATTTTCTGAATTGCTGTCACAGCACATACACAATAAAAATATTAAGACCTATCCGCTCGCACAGTACTGCGGTCTGGATCGTTCTAACATGTATAAAATCATAAACGGCAAAAGAAAACCGACTTCTATTGAGATGGTGGCAAATATGTGCAGATTCATGCAGCTCTCTCCCAACGAAACGAAAGAAATGCAGGAAGCATACGTGATCACACTGATCGGACCGGAGAATTATTACCGGAGGAAAAATGTAAAACTCTTTTTTGAAGAATTCCGGCTTCCCACACTTTCCTTTCCGGCTGCCGCCTACAAAGCGGAGGTCATTCCGGAAAAAGACGATATTATCCTTCTGAACACACAGACAGAAATCAACAACGCTCTGCTCCGCATCCTTTCGCTTGAATTTTCAAGGGAAAAAGGGCATATCCGCATGCTCATACAGCCGGACTATAGTTTCCTGATCGATCTGCTTGTATCGGAAGGAATCGGGAAGTCCAATGTCTTGATAGACCATATTATCTGCTTTGATAACAATACAGACTTTTCACAGGGAAAGAATGATTATAACCTGAACTGTCTGAAGAGCATACTTCCTTTATATGGAAGCATCCGTAATTATGAAACATTTTATTACTATGATAATATTTCATCCAAAAATGACTCTTTTACATTATTTCCTTATATAATCATCACGTCAGAATACGCATGTCTTCTGACCGCTGATATTAGAAAAGGCTACATTACCAGCACTTCGGAATCTCTTGAAATGTTCTGCGGTATTTTTGATGATTATCTGAAAAAATCATCCTGCCTGCTGAAACGGATCGACAACCTGCTCGATCAGCTGGAGTACGCACAGAATCTGGTCAATGTAAATATGCCGGGATACTCTTTCCAGATGACGCCGTGCCTGACGCTTTTTATGGATGCCTATTTTGCTGACAAATATGTCATACAGGACCTTCCCAACCGCTCCGCCTTCATTGAAAGATTTGTGGATTATGTTAATAATATGAATAAAAACCGCAATACTTCCTCCATGTGTTCGGTTTTTTCTCTGGAAGGACTGCTCCGCTTTATGGAGACCGGTGAGATCGGGGAATATCCTCCCAACGCATATAACAGGCCTGAGATGGAGGACAGAGTTAACTTAGCACGCCAGCTCCTTCAGGCATGCCGCACCGGTAACTACCGCATGCTGAAGAATAATATAGGCAACCTGGACAATGAACTTTTTCTGTTCATCAGCCAGACCCGGGGATACCTGATGCTGAACTCACCTGTTACACATAACCTGATTTATCTTGACATCGAAGAACCCGGTCTTCTTTTTACGTTTTTTGATTTCTGTGATAATATGGATGATCGGCTTTTCTTTACAAAAGAAGAGATGATAGAACAGCTCAAAATGGTGATCGAAAAATATCAGAAAAAATAAAATGATCTTCCCGCTCAGGGAAGATCCTCAAAGAGAAATGTACAGCAGCTTTTTCAGGCTGCTGCTTTTCTTATATAATAACCCGAACGGCAGACCTCTGATCTGCCTGGACGCAAAGAAAAACCTCATGCTGTAAATGTAACATGAGGTTTTTCA
>ULPS01024246.1_pt1 | contig 71691 bp, 94 predicted proteins | sample 1953711 | NCBI WGS metagenome assembly ULPS01 (sample SAMEA4835635, study PRJEB28245) | human gut metagenome | biome: gut microbiome; material: fecal sample | place: Denmark | collected 2008 | reverse complement strand
TAATAAATGGTCAAAAAAATGATGAAAACATTTCAGACATTGACAGAACGGCTTTAATAACTTGTTTACAGAATTTAGAACTATATTTTTCTGATATAGAACTTTTAAAATATTTAACTGATGAACAACAGCTAGATTATGAATTACAATACTGGACCATAAAAGAAATATATTTTAGTCCGTATAAAATATATTTAAACTCATTAACAAGAACAAAGTTTTTATTAAAATATTTGCAAACAAAAAAATATATTTTAATTGATAATGAAGACAAATTAACAGATTTTATTAATTATTTTATAAAAATTTTAAGAAAAGATTTTGAAAAAGAGGAGAATATAATAAATGGAAAAAGTATGTAGAAATTGTTGCAAAATATTTTGTTCTGAAAGAGATAAAGTGACAGAATGTAACAAACAAATAACATTTGTTACACAGCTGTTAAGAAAAATTGATAGAAAGGCAGGTGTGAGAAAATGAATCAAGATGAGGAAATAGTAAAAAGTAAATTACAAGAAATCGCAAGAAAAGTAGATAATGAATTGCCAGAAGACTTTGGATTTATTGTACTAACATTTAAGTTTAATGAAAAACCAGATACAGCACAGATGATGTATGTATCAAATGCTAATAGAGATGATGTAGTAAAAGCTATGGATGAATTTATACAAAAAACAAAAGGTAATTATGGCAATGATATAGGTAAATATTAGAACTTCTATAAATATCATTTTTAATATACAGAAACAAACACGAATGGAAGTTATAAATAGGAGAGATTTTATATGAATATAGAGAAAGCACTGTTAATAACAAAAGATAGAATTGAAAATATGAAACTATTTATTCCAAGCAATCCAAGTGAAGTAAGAATCAAAGAAGAAACAGTAGAATGGTTAGATTTTATTGAAAAAATATTAGAAGAGGAAATAAAAAAATATGAATAAGCAAGAACATTGGAACATTGAAAAATATCAAGAATATTTGCAAAGTAGAGGAAAAAAAGTATTTGCTGGAGGAAATAGAAGTAAATATGGAGCAAAAAAAACTAAAATTGATGGACATGTTTTTGATAGCGAAAAAGAGGCAAATTATTATAATGAACTAAAAATAAGGCTACAAGCGAAGGACATTAAAGGATTTTGTTTGCAGCCTACTTTTATATTAGCTTCTGGACTTTCTTATAAAGCAGATTTTATAATTTTTAACAATGATGGAAGTAGTGAAATTATAGATGTAAAAGGTTTTAAGACAAAAGAATATATTGCAAAAAAGAAAGTATTTGAAGATAAATTTAATTTAAAAATTAAGGAAGTGTAAGCAATATGAAAGAAAAAAAAGAATATGCAATTTATAAAGGAGATAAATTTATAGATCTAGGTACAAGAGAATATTTAGCAAAAAGGTTTGGGGTAACAGAAAAATATATTAGTTTTTTAGCAAGTCCAACAGCAAGAAGAAGAGGAAGACAGGAAGATTCAAACAAATTAATAGCTGTGAAAATTGAAGATGATGAGGAGGAGATTAAATGTTAATTAAAACATTTAAAATATACAATAGATTATCAGACAAGACAACAGAATATAATTGCCAAGTAATATCAAGAAAAGAATTAATAAATAAACAATTTAAAGAAAATGTGCATTATAGGTGTACTCAAAATGGTTATGACATTTATGTTTCAAATAGATATTGGAAATATTATGCAGTTAAAGAAAGGTAGGATTGAAATACTAATGATAGTAATACCAAAGTATAGAGGAAGATTATTAAATGAAGTAAAAAGGTATCCTAATTTTATATTATTTGAAGATCCAAAAACGAAAGTAAAGATTAGTTATACATATCAAGAGTTAGGATATAAGACCTCTCAAATGAAAGGAAAACAAAATGCAGAAAGTAATGGAAAAACAACTATCAATATTTGATTTGCAAATTCAAAATCAAAAACCACAAAGAGAGAAGGGACTAATAGAAGAATTAACTAATTTATCTAATCAATATTTAATAGATAGTCATTATAAAAAAATAACATTTGGCAGAACATTAACAATAAGTCAAATAGCACAAAGTTTAATGAGATTTAAAAGGTTTCCAGAATATATAGATAAAGTATATGAAATTTTATCCAAGTATTATGAAATAGTAGAATCAAAAATAGGTGGTTTTGATGTAATAGGAATAGAGAAAAGAGATGATTGCATTAGGATATATCAACCACGAAAGCAATATTCTATTTATTGTATTTCAATGATAGATACAGAATTTTATAAATATTCAAAGGAGGAAAAATAAATGAAGATTTATGATAAAGAAATATATAAAAAATCAGAAGCGATAAAAACAATATTTATTATTTTATTTATATTCTTATTTGGCTTTGGTTTAGGTTATTTTATTAATAATTATGAATTACAAAAAATTATTAAAGAAAAAGAAGATAAAATAATAAATCAAGCAATTGAATTAGATAGTTTAAGAGAAACAGTATATATATATCAAATGCAAGAAAAAACAAAATAATTAAGAAAGGAGATAAGAAAATGTATAACAGATATCCAATATTAGTTGGAAAATGTCCTACATGTGCTGGTTGCAATTTACTTGAAGATGTTAATTTTAAAGGTAAGCAACAATGCGAAAATTATCTCCTTTTAATTAATCCAAAAGTACAGGAATCAATTAAACAAATTCACAAAGTTTTAGGAATGGACGGAACACAAATGAAATTATAGGAGGAATAAATGATGAATATTTTTATAGGATGTCTAATATTTACAATAGGTGTATTTGTAGGAATAGCCTTAATGTGTATATTACAAGTTGCAAGAGAATGTGAAGAAGAGGAAAGGAGAAAATAAAATGGCAGATATATCACCATATTTTAGATTTAATTTTAATGATAAGTTTATGGCACAAGAAATAATAAAAAGAGAAGGAACACCAGAAGCAATAAAGTATTTTAGCGAACATTGTGAGAAATTAACGAATTATGGATATTGGTTTTTATTATCTACTTTATGGGTCAGTTATACTGGATTTTCTGATATTGAATTATGGAAAAAATTATTTTCATCGGATAGAGGACAAAGGCAAAAATGTATTATGAAACCATCAGAAGTAAAAGAATTTAATTATTTGCCATATTTTATAACTGTTTATAGAGCCAAAAGACCAGGAGAAAAACAATGGATTGCTTATACATTAGATTTAGAAATAGCGAAAAGATTTGCAAAAGAAAGAAAAGTAAATAAAATTATAAAATATGAAGTTAGAAAAAAAGATGTATTAGCATTATTTCTTCGTAGGGGAGAAAAAGAGATAATTGTACTAGATGAAACAAAACCAAAATTTATTGAAGAAATCGAGGTGTAAGCAATGGAAAAAACAGCCGACGAAATGTTTAATGAGTTAGGATATGAGAAATATGAAAACGAAACTGAAATAATTTATAGACAAAAAGAGATAGTTAATGATGAAAGATTCTTTTGGAGGATTACATTTGCAAAGATTCCAAAAATTTGTGGAGCTAAACATTTAATCAGTATGCAAGAACTACAAGCAATAAATAAAAAATGTCAAGAATTAGGGTGGTTAGATGAGTAAAGAGTTAAATTTAGAAGAACTTTATAATAAAGAATTTTATATTATAGATTGTTTGAATTTTATATATTATCCTAAAATTGTAAGAGGAATAGGGTTTGAAATATCTCCAGATGAATTAAATATTATAACAGATGCAGTAGAGTATTTAACAAAAGAGAATAGAAAATATACAATTGAATATTTAGAACAGTATAAAACCTTTGAAGAGGCAAGAAAAGAAGCAGAAAGATTAAATAATTTACCAAAAAACAAAAAAAGAGCAAAAGAATGGAATAGTCCAGAATCAATATTTAAAAGAAAGGTTATTGAAGAAAGTTTAAGAAAAACGAGGTGGTTAGATGAGTAATATAGAAGAAGATATAGAATTATTAAAAAATTTAGATACAACAAGCGATAAAGAATTTACACAAACAATAAAAAATATTTTAAGAGAATTAAGTAATTTAGATAAAACTAATAATGATTTGAGATTGTTATATAGAAGAACAGCAAAAAAATTACAAGAAAATGGAAAACAGGAATTAGCAGAATACTTTTTAGCACAAATAGATGAAGTACCAACATTTGTAGTTGATGACGATATAGATTATTACAAAGAATATCATAAACAAAAAGAAAGAATAACTGAATTAGAAGCGGAAAATCACATACAAAGAAGTCAATTAATGAGTGCTTTTGATAGAGGGTTTATACCAAAACAAATAATAATAGATGCAATAGCCAGAAATTTAGAAAAAGATAATGCAGGTAGATTGATATTCGATTTTAGTAGTTGTCAAAAATTATCAATAGAAATTGTAAAATTAATGGAAGAAGGAATTTAGATGGAAGAACAAGATTATATAGAACTAAATACTTTATTAGCAAAATTAAGAGTATTTTGTTTAAAAGAAATTGGTAATCCTGATATTAGTACAAGTGAAAGGGAAGGAAATTTTAAGTTAATAAGAAATATAGACAATATAAGAAATAAAATGCCATTAATTATTGGAGATGGGACAATAGAAATAAAATAAAGGAGGGATATATATTGGATGATAAGGAATATGTTAATAATACTTGTAGCAAATGTTTAAATAAATATAATGATAAGGATTTATGTAATATAGTTCGAACTATTGATGGTAGTTTTAAATGTAGCAATGAATATTTAGGAAAGGTTGGAGAATTTGTTAGAACTGATAAAGGATTTATCTTTCAAATAGATAAACAAAAAAGAAATTTAGATATATATTTTTTTGGAGATGCTATATTGGGAAAGATAAAAAAATATAGTATGAATGTAAAAGACATTGTAGAAAATATGGACATTATAGAATATAAATTAAATAATTTTAATTATACATATATAGGTACTGTAAAAGAGTTTTTTGATCCGAGAAGTAACCAAAAGAAAATACATGTTGATGGATATAGTTTAGAACAAATACAAATTTCAAGAGTGCTTTCGCATGAAATATTTAATGATAAGTGTTTTGAGGTGGTGTAATATGAGCATAGAAAGGGATTGTAAAAAAATACATAAAAAAATCAGAAAGTTTTATGAAAAGTATAAAAATAAGAAAAATATATGCTTGAATTTAAAATGCGATAAAGAAAATGACTCATATAATATATGTTTATATGTAAACCCGCAAATTCAAGAAAATAAAGTAATGATTGAAAACTTGAAATTAGATAATATATTGTTTAGTCAAAGAGAAGAACTTGAGGATAGATATAAGGAATGGGTAAAAGAAAATAAAGTGGCAGATTCAATTTTTAATGTAATAACCTTTTTAGAAGGTTACAACTTATTAAATAGAAAAAATGTAAACAAGTTTTTAAAGAAGAAAAAGAATGGCTAGAATTATTAGATATATTGAAATTAATTTTATCAAAAAGGGAGGAAGAAAAAAATGTATAGAATTAAATTTGAAAAAGATTTAGAAGAATTAAGACAGTTTGGATATAAAAAAGATGCAAAAGGAAATTACTCAAAAAAAGTAATGAAAGATACAAATAAGGCATGGGCATATTTTGAAACTATTGAAATTAACAAGGATGACAGAATTATAAGGACAAGATTATACCAAGATGCAGCAGATCAAGAATGGGTAGGATATATAGAAAAAGAAGGTAGATATATTCATGATATATATGAGGCAGGATTAATAGAAGAAGTACATATTTCTAAACCAGAGGAATTAAGACAGGATGCATTTCAATATTTAAGAAATAAAAACAAAGAATTAAAACAACAACATGAATTTGCTATAAAAACATTACAAAGACAATATAAAGAACAAATAGATGGACTTAAAGAAACAATAGTAACAATGACTGTGCATTCATATACAGCACAAGAAAGCTTCTTTAATACAATAAGAGATATAGATAAAAAACTAAATTTAATAATAGATTGGAGGAATGAAAAAAATGATTAAAGTAGAATATTCAAAAGATTTACAAAAAGCAAAGATTTCAAATATAGGTGTTGGTATAAATAATAAAAAAATAGTTAGAATATATGAACATGATAATACAAATAAATATAAAGTAAATGATACAACAGAAGATGAAGAAACTTTAAGGATAATGAAAGATTGTAATTGTTTAGTGGAATTAACATTTTATCATAATGAAAGCATAGAAAGTTTAATAAGGGTATTAGAATCTTTAAAAAATAAAGATTTCATAAAAGAAGAAGATAATCCAGAAATGTATAAAAGAATAGAGGATATTTTAGGTGAAAAGAGTAATTTAGAAAAACATGCAGAAAGAGAATTAAATATATTATTAGAAAAATGTGAAGATGATCAAGAAGGAAAAGAAATGCAAAAATGGATAAATGCTGATATGATGGAGATTGTAGAATTGTTTGCTAATCAAGGACATAGTGGTTTTAGTGCTTCTTATGCAATAAATATGCTGACTAAATTACTAAATTACGAGCCAATACTTCCTTTAACTGGTGCAGATGAGGAATGGGAAAAATTAAATTATTCAAAAGATACTTGTTATCAAAATAAAAGATGTCCAAGAGTATTTAAAAATGAAAATGGACAGGCTTATGATATAGAAGGAAAAGTATTTTCTGATAACGGGGGAAAAACTTGGTATCAGTCAAAAGATAGTAGAGTCAATATTACATTTCCATATATTCCACATACAGAAAAGATTATTTTAGATAATAAGGAGGAATAATATGCGAAAGATAAGATATTATTTATTTTGTATAAAATGGTTATATAAAAATAAAGATTGGAAAAATACAAGACAAAAATATAAACAAATGGAAAAAGATTTTAAAAACAGTAAGTGGTGTAAATGAAATTGAAAAATATTGTTACAATGGATGAAGAATTAACTTTTAGAAATGTCGAAATATTAAATATAAAAAATGAAAAGCAATTAGATAAAGCAATACAAAAAAACAAAGTATTAAAGATTAAAGAGAAAAATATTATTTATAACTTAAATTCATCATATATCATTTTTTATCAGCTATAAGATACAAAAGTAGAAAGGAGAAAGAAAATGTCAAATGAAAATATGAAAGAATTTGTATTTGATAAGGAGAATTTAGAAATTTATAAACAAATGGTAAGAGAAGCAACAGAAAATGCAGTAAAGCAAATAGAAAAAGAAAAGCAAGATAAAATTAGAAATAGATATGATAGAAGATTAAGGAATACAGAGATGTTATTAAGAAATTATAATAATTTTAAAGAACATGCAGATAAAGCAATATATGAAGATATTGAAAAAGAAGATGTAAAAGAAGATATGGATTATGACAAAGATATAGATAATTTATTTATTAATTCAATATTAAAGACCAAGAAAAGAACGGAAATAATGCTAAAACATATTGATAATTGTATAGAATATTATACTTATAAATGTTTAGCTTCAGATAGAGATGATATTCAAAGAAGAATACAAGTAATAAAAATGTTATACATAAACGAAAATCCAATGACTTATGAAGAAATTGCAGAGGAATTAAATTGTAGCACAAAAACAATAAATAATACAAAAAAAGCAGCAATTAAAGAATTATCAGTATTATTTTTTGGAATTGATGGTGTTAAATTATATTAAAGTTCAAAAACATTTCCAAAATGTTTCCTTGACACTTCTTTTTTACAAATCTATAATGTTAGTGTGAAAAATTGTTTTTAACAAGAAACAATCCCCTTTTATTTTCAATAAGTCCACTAGAAATAGTGGGCTTTTAGTAATATATAGGGTAAAAAATGTAGTATAAAATGAACAAAAGAAGGTTGAAGAATATGAATTTTGAAATGTGCATGAAAAGGGCTTGTAAGCAATGTAAAAACAATGAAAAATGTTTTAAAGAAGGAGATGAGAAAAGTGAACATTTCAAAATTAACTATTCAAAGAATACCAATAGAAAAACTAAAACCAGCAGAGTACAATCCTAGAAAAGATTTGCAACCAGAAGACAAGGAATATCAGAAAATAAAAGAAAGCATAATTGAATATGGTTGCGTGCTTCCATTAGTGGTTAATAAAGATATGACAGTAATTGGAGGCCATCAAAGGTTAAAGGTACTAAAAGATTTAGGATATATGGAAATCGAGTGTGTAGTAGTGGATTTTGACAAAAACAAAGAAAAGAGTTGTAATATTATCCTTAATAATGAAAATGTATCTGGAAAATGGGATTTTGCAAAATTAGAAAGTGTAATTAATGAACTAGCACAAGAAGAATATGATTTAAGTAAAACAGGATTGAACGATGAAGAAATAGAAGATTTAATTAATGAACTTGATGTGAGTGACGAAGATTTTATACAAGGTACAGAAATAGTAAAAGATAAACCATCAAAAGAAATAATTTGCCCTAATTGCGGATTTAAAATCGAATGAGGATATTTTTAGCAGGAATCAATAGTGGTATGAATAAGCAAATAAGGCAAAAAATTTATAAAAAATATAAAGCTAAATATGCATTAGAAACTTTTTTTAATGGCGAAAATAAATGTAAGAAAGCACTTGATTTTGTAGGAAATGAAAATTTCTTACTAGACTCAGGTGCTTTTTCATATATGAATGGAGCAAAAATTACACTTGAAGAAATGCAAAAGTATGTAAATAGATATATAGAATTTATTAATAAATATGATGTTAAATATTTTTTTGAGATAGACGTAGATAATATTTTTGGATTAAAGCAAGTGGAAAAATGGAGAAAACAAATAGAAAAAGAAACAAATAAAAAATGTATTCCTGTATGGCATAAAGGTAGAGGAGTACAATATTGGAAAAATATGTGCGAGAAATACGATTATGTAGCAATAGGTGGTTTAGTTTTTCATGTCAAAAAGCAGGAATATGAATTAATAAGAAAATTAGTTAATTATGCATATAAGAAAGGTGTAAAAGTTCATGGATTAGGTTTTACAAAAACAGCTGATTTGCATAGATATAAATTTTATAGTGTAGATAGTGCGAGTTGGATTAGGGCGGCCGCATTAGGACAACAAAGATATACTTTTGTTCATGACCACATGATATGTAAACGAATATCCTCCAAAGGTAAGAAAACAAATATAGCACTCTTATCAGCAAATAATTATATAGAGTGGTGTAAATATCAACGATATATGGAGGAGAAATAATGAAAAAGTTAGAAATAGAAAAATATTTATTTGGCATTTATTGTGCTGGAATTATAATACAAAATATTCTTGCAACGAAGAATATAGATATTTTAATGTTTACAGTAACAACGGGCATTTTAGTATCTCCGTTAGTTTTTATTATACAAGATGTTCAAACAGAGATTTTTGGCTATAAAAAAGCAAAAAAGATGATTATTTTAGGTTATGCAATGAACTTTATAGCTATAATTTTATATATGTTAAGTATATGTATTCCAAGTTCAGAAACATATACTAACCAAACAGCATTTGCAACAATATTAGGGACAACTCCAAGAATAGCAATAGCAAGTTTTATTGCTTATATAACAGGGTCCTTAATGAATTCTAAAATTATGGAAGGTTTGAAGAAAAAATATAATAACAATTTATTTTTTAGGGCAATTTCTTCAACGATAGTAGGACAGTTTATAGATAATATGCTTTTTTCTGTTATTGCTTTTATTGGAATATTACCAATGCAAACAATAATTTCAATGATAGTAGGTGGAACAATTTTTGAGATAATTTATGAAATAATATTTTACCCTATTACCAAAGCTTTAATAAAAAAGATAAAAGCAAACAGATAATAGATATTATAAATTATAAAAAAGGTAGGTGGGTGAGATGCTGTGAATCAAAAGAAAATAGAAGAAATAAAAGAAGACTATATGCTAGGATTAACATATAAAGAAATAGAACAAAAACATAGCATTAAGCCTAATCAATTAAAGTGGTTAATTCAAAAGCATAAATGGAAAAGAAAAAGCAATAGAAAACAAGCACAAAAAGGAAATCAAAATGCAAAAGGAAATAAAGGTGGAACAGGAGCAAAAACAGGAAATAAAAATGCTCTTACTACCGGAGAATATGAAACAATACTCTATGATGTTTTATCAGAAGAAGAACAATCACTTTATAAAAAATTAGAAATTCAAGACAAGAAAAATGTATTACAGGAAGAATTTAAAATATTAACAATAAGAGAACTGAGAATACTAAAAAGAATTAAAGAACTTAAAGATAAAAACAAAGACATGAATATTGAGAAAATTATACAAAGAAAATATAGTTCTACAATAGAAAAAGAAACAGAAACAACAACTGAAGCAGTTAATGTAATTACACCATTACAAAAATTAGAGGATGCTCTTACGAGAATACAGGATCAAAAAAGAAAATGTGTTGATAGTTTACACAAGATTGAAAATGATGATAGAAGAATGGAATTAGAAATTATAAGATTAGAAATGGAAGCATCAAAAGAAGATTTAAGCAATAATGACAATGTCAAAGATGATAGCTTTATAAAAGCATTACAAGATAGCACAGAAAGTGCATGGGATGACTATGAAGAAGAAACAACAGAGTAAAAGTTTAGATGAAAGAATTTCTAATCTAAAAAAGCAAATAATGAAAAATGCTATCACATTGAGAAAGAAAATAAAAAATGGTACTGTATTCAAATTTAAAAAATTTAGTAAAAAACAAAGAAAAATTTTGACTTGGTGGTGTGATAATAGTCCTGTAAAAGATAAAAATGGAATCATTGCAGATGGAGCAATAAGGTCTGGAAAAACTGTAAGTATGTCTTTATCTTTTGTATTATGGGCTATGACAAGATTTAATGGTCAAAATTTTATAATGGCTGGTAAAACTATTAGTGCATTTAGAAGAAATGTACTTTTTTGGTTAAAGCTAATGCTACGAGTACAAGGTTATTCAATAAAAGATAAAAGGTCAGATAACTTAATAGAAATATCAAAAGGCGAAGTAATTAATTACTTTTATGTGTTTGGTGGAAAAGACGAAAGAAGTCAAGACCTAGTTCAAGGTATTACAGCAGCAGGGGTATTTTTAGATGAAGTTGCATTGATGCCAGAAAGTTTTGTTAATCAAGCTACTGCTCGTTGTAGTGTTGAAGGCTCAAAGTATTGGTTTAACTGTAATCCAGAAGGACCAAATCATTGGTTTAAAGTTAACTGGATTGATAAAGCAAAAGAAAAAGGATTAATTTATCTACATTTTACAATGGATGATAATTTAAGTTTATCAGAAGAAGTAAAAGCTAGATATAGAAGTATGTATGTAGGTGTCTTTTTCCAAAGATTTATTTTAGGATTATGGGTACTTGCGGAAGGAATTATATATCATAATTTCAATAAAGATAAACACACAATAAAAGAAAATGAAATTCCAGATAAATTTGATTTTTATTATGTAACATCTGATTATGGAATAACTAATCCACAGGTGTTTTTATTATGTGGAATTAAATATATAAAAACTAAACCTCATTTGTATATTTTAGATGAGTATTACAATACAGGAACTAAAAAAAATAAATATGGTCAAGAAGAAAAAATTGTAAAAACTGATGCATTATTTTTAGAAGATTATAAGAAATTTATTAGAGATTTACCAATAAGAAAAACAATTATAGATCCAAGTGCAACATCTCTTATAAATTTATTTAAAGAAAATAATATTAAAGTTAAAGAAGCAGATAATGCCGTAGTTGATGGAATAAATTTAGTTTTAAATTGGCTTGAAGAAGGAAGGATACATATTATAGCAAAAAGATGTCCTAATTTGATAAAAGAATTTTTTAGCTATATATGGGATGCAAAAGCACAAGAAAGAGGAGAAGATAAACCTGTTAAAACTAATGACCATGCTCTTGATGCTTTAAGATACTTATTAATGACAATATTCCCAGTTAAGAAAAAAGGTGCATTTTTTGCTAGATAGGAGTTGAGATAATGGAAATAACAGAAATGGAAAAAATAGATTATATCTTGAGAGAAGGAGCAAAAAACACAATAGGATTTCTAAATTTCATAAAAGAAGAAATTAATGAATTTGAACACTCTCCAAAAAGAAAAGATATGCTAATAGGACAAAGATATTATGAAAATGAAGGAGATATAAAAGACAAAAAAAGATATTATATTGCTGATGGTGGAGCAGTAAGAATAATAGAAAATAAATTTTTTTCTAATTACAAATTAGCACATTCAATACCAAGAAAATTAGTAAATCAAAAGGCAGGATTCTTATTAAAAAAGAAGATGAATGTAAAAGAAATATTAAAAAAAGATGAAAAAGAAGATGAAGATTTTAAAAAGGTATTGAAAACAATTTTTAATGATAGAACTCATAAACTATTAAAATATACATTAATAGAAGCGGTTAATAAAGGAATTAGTTGGTGGCAAGTATATATTGATGAAGAAGGAAAACTAAAATTAAGAAGAATCAAAGCAGAAAAAATCGTTGCTCTATGGAAAGATGATGAGCATGAGAAATTAGATGCTATAATAATAGTTTATAAAGTAATCGCTTATGTAGGCAAAGAAAAGAAAATTATAAAAAAAGCAGAGTATTGGGATTTAGAAGGCGTAAGATATTTAGTATATGAAGATGGCAAACTTATAAATGATATTGAAAGAATTAATGAAGTAGAAGATACCATTATAAATAAAAATGCAAAAGATGAAGATGAAATAATTTTATGTAGTCATTTTATAAAAAATGGAAAGCCAACTAATTGGACTAGAATACCATTCATATATTGGAAGTACAATGGTGATGAAAAGCCATTGATTTTTTATTTAAAATCATTGGTAGATTGCTATGATGAATTAACATCAATTTATGCAGATACAATAAAAGATACCCCAAATGGTGTCAATGTTGTAAAAAATTATGGCGAAGATATAAAAGAATTTAATAAGAATTTACAAGAATTAAATACAATATTCCTAGACGAAGATGGGGATTATAAAAGAGAAAATGTTTCAATAGATATAAATGCTTTTAAAGAATTTATAGAACTTTTAAGAAGAGATATATACGAAACTGGTGCAGGGGTAGATACACAATCAGAAAAATTTCAAACAGCACAAAGTGGTGTTGCTTTACAAGAGTTATTCAATGATTTAGATTTAGATTGTTCTAATATTGAAACAGAATTTCAAAGCAGTTTGGAATATTTAATGTTTTTTGTATATGAATATATGAAAATAATAGAAAATAAAGATTATACTAATAAAGAGGTAGAATTTATCTTTAATAAATCAATGATTACAAATGAAACAGAAAAAATATCTAACTGTAATGTTAGCACAGGAACAATAAGTAAGAAAACAGTATTAGCAAATCATCCATGGGTTAGAGATGTTGATGAAGAACTTGAACAAATTGAAAACGAAGAGAAAGAAAATCAGCAAGAATATGACAAAATATTAAAACAAATGCGAAATAATAATAAAACAGTAAATAATGGAGAAGAAAAAACAAATAATAATGATGGCCAAGAAGATGATAAAACAGCAAAAGTTGGTGATGCTTGATGAATAGGGATAAGGAATATTGGATAAAAAGATTTGAATATTTAGAAAAAGCACAAATAGAAAATGAAGATAAATATGTTTCTACATTACTAGAAGAATATGATAAGGCAAAGTCAAATATAGAAAAAGAAATAAGTAGTTGGTTATCAAGATTTTCCATAAATAATCAAATTTCATTAAAAGATGTTAATAAGTGGTTAAATTCTGAAGAACTGAAAGAGTTAAAATGGGACGTAAATGAATATATAAAACATGGCAAACAAAATGGAATTGATTTAATATGGCAAAAAGAGTTGGAAAATGCAAGTGCAAAAGTTCATATATCAAGATTTGAAGCACTAAAATTGCAAATACAACAACAAATAGAAGCATTATCATATAAAGAAACAAATGATACACAAGATTTTATTTTAAATACATACGAAAATACATATTATACAAGTGCTTATGAATTACAAAAAGGTCATAATGTAGCTTTTGATATCCCAAAACTAGATGTAAATACTATAAATAAAATCATTTCAAAACCATGGGCTCCAGATGAGCAAGTTTTTTCTGATAGAATATGGAAAAATAAAGTATCATTAATCAATACTTTACATACAGATTTGGCACAAGCAATTATAAGAGGAGATTCACAAGATAAACTAATAGAAAAAATTTCAAAAGATTTTAATTCATCAAAAAATAAAGCTGCTAGATTGGTAATGACGGAATCAGCATTTTTTTCAAGTGCTTCAAGAAAAGATTGCTTTAATGAGTTAGGTGTAGAAAAATATGAAATAGTAGCAACACTAGATTCTCATACTTCTAACATTTGTAGAGGATTAGATGGAAAAGTTTATGAAATGAAAGATTATGAACCGGGGGTAACGGCTCCACCTTTTCATGTATGGTGTAGATCTACAACAGCCCCATGGTTTGAAGATGAATTTGAATTTAGTGAGCGAGCAGCGAGAAATACAAACGGAAAAACATATTATGTACCAGATAACATTACATATAATGATTGGAAAAAAAGGTTTGTTAGTGGGCAAGAAAGAATAGAAAAGAATTCAAAAAATAAAGTAGATAATATAATAACCACTATGCCAAATAAAGTAAAAAATGCTATTCAAGATACAAAATTTGTAGAAAAAGCTGATACAAGTGATTATGATAGAAAGAACAATATAATTCATCTAATGAAAAATCCAAGTAAATATGAAATACTACATGAAATAGGTCATGTAGTAGAAACAAAATATGATATTTTTAATGATAGCAAATTTATTGAAGTATTAAAGGATAATATTACTGAAATGGATATATTAATGGCAAAAACAGATGATAGTACATTTGAACAAGCAATAGATTTAATAGAAAATGATAAATTTATTAGTAAATACCAAGGCAGAATTTATAACTTTGACATAAATGGAAATGAAAGATATAATAGTAATAATAAAGAATTTAACTATAAAGTATTAGGAGAATATTTTAGTGAAGGTTTTGCTACATATTTTACTAATGATAAATTACTATTAAAGAAAGATAAAAAATTATATGACTATATAAAGGAGCTATTAAATGAATAAAGAAATAGAAAATAAATTATTAGAAACTAATTCATTAAATGAATTTAGAGAGATAATATCTAAAAATGGAATAACTACAACAAAAGAACTGTCAGAAACAGTGTTAGCACACTATAATAAATTAGGAAGTATGCAAACAGCAGAAAAGCATACTGATCCAAGAATGAAATAATAAAATGTAGTGGCGGAATAGACAATTTGCGATTTATTCGTGAATTGGTAAAACTAAACGGCTTATTCTAAACATAATTGAATTTGCTGAATGGTAATAGTAGACGCTAATACGCAGAGGCGCGGACTCTGGTCATATTGTGTAAGATAAATATAAAATGACCTGTATTTATCATGTTAGGTGCAAATCCTAACCTACATTTATTAAATTAAATAGTTTTTAAATTTAGACACTTTAAAAGGTGTCTTTTTTTTGTATAAAAATTGGTCAAGTGGTAGACCTGAATAATTGCCACTATAACAAAATAGTACGGAAGATGGAAAACTGCCTTAAAAAGCCTAGTATTATGGAGTTATAAAGAAAGGAGCAAGTATATGAAAACAGAAGACTTAAAAGCAAAAGGTTTAAGTGATGAGCAAATAAATTTTGTAATGGAGGAAAATGGAAAAGATATAAAAACATTACAAGATGAAAATGCTACATTGAAATCAGAAAAATCACAACTAGAAAATGACAAAAAGGTATTAGAAAAAGAAAAGGGAGATAAAGAAAAAGCCCTTGCAGACCTTCAAAAAAGCACAATAACAAAAGAAGAATATGACAACAAAATAAAAGAAATTGAAGGTAATGCAAAAAAAGAACATGAAGAATATGTACTTAATCAATTATTAGACCAAGCTATGGAAGATGCAAAAGTATTAAAAAATGAAAATGCTAGAGCATCTATAAAAGGTTTATTAGATATGGAAAAAGTAACTATTTCAAAAGACCAAAAATCATTAATAGGTGTTAAAGAGCAACTAGAAGCAATGAAAAAAACGGACAGCTATTTCTTTGAATCAACAGTAAAAGGTCATTCTCCAGCAGGAGGAAAAGATGATAAAGATGGAGAAGGAGAAGGCGAAGATAACTTTGATAATAGCAATCCAGTTAATGTTGCAAAAGAACTAAATTCAAGAAATGAACAACAAAAAGAAAGTTCATTTTTTAATTAAAAAATAAGGAGGAAAGAATTATGTATGTTAAAAGTAGAAATATTGAAGAAATCAATTTTTTAGCATCTGCTAAATATTTATGTTTTACAAGAGAAATAAGTGATACAGGGGTTACAGCAAATAGTGAAGGAAGAAAAATTGTACAAGGAGGAACTGTTTATAAAAATTCAAACGATGTTGCAATTGGATTATTATTAACAGATATAGATGTAACAGAAGGACCACAACCAGGGGCTGTTATATACGAAGGTTGGGTATTAGAATCAAGATTACCAAAAGCAATTACAGCTGAAGAAAAAGCAACAATGACAGGAATTAAATTTAAAGATAGTTATGAAGATCAAGAAGCAGCTGAAGATGATAATCAAGAACAAACATAATAAAAGATTAAGAAATTAGAAATAAAATAGAAAAGGAGAGATTATATATGTCAAGAATATTAGAGTTATTTAATACTAAAAAAATTGTTAATTATTTAAGAGATAGAGAATATCCTAAAATGCTAGGAGAAGAACTTTTCCCAGAAAGAAAAGAAGATGATTTAGATTTTGAAATATTAAAAGAAGGTAGCAAGTTACCTGTTGTTGCTAGTGTTCATGCTTTTGATACTGAATCAGAAATTGGAAGTAGAGAAGCAGAGGAAATGGCAATTGAAGCTTGCTTAATTAAGAGAAAATTACCATTAAGAGAAAAAGAAATTATAAAATTAGAGCATCCTAGAACAGATAAAGAGGAAAAATATCTAATTCAAAAAATCTATTCAAGAGATATAGATAATTTAGTATTAGGTGTAAAAGCAAGGGTAGAAGTTATGAGAATGGAAGTATTATCAAAAGGTACTGTAACATTAGATGAAAATGGATTAAAAGCAGTTATTAATTATGGGGTACCAGAAGAACATCAAGCAACACAAGTTGATTGGACAACTTCAACAGAAAATCCAATTCAAGATATTATTGATTGGGTTAATGTTATGGATGAAAAACCAGCTAGAGCATTAACTTCTACAACAGTTTTAGGAAAATTATTAAGACATCCATCAACTATTAGTGCTTTATATGGAAAGGATACAACTAGAATCCCAACAGTAGCAGAATTGAATACATATTTAGAAGCATTAGGATTACCTAAAATATATACTTATGACAAAAAATACAGAAAACAAGGTGCAAATGGAAAATATACAGTTCATAGATATTTACCAGAGGATGCTTTCGTAATGTTCCCAGATTATCCATTGGGAGAAACATTATATGGACCAACAGCAGAAGAAATAAGACTTATAAATGATCCAACAACAAAAATAGAAGAAGTTGGAAATATTTTAGCAATGGTTTATGAAGAAGGAAAAGATCCAGTTGCAACATGGGAAAAAGCGGTTGCCACAGCAGTACCAACATTCCCTTATGCTGACGAAGTTTTCCAAGCAGAAATAAAATTAACATAGAGGGTATTGAGAGAATGCCCTCTAAAATTATATAAAGGAGGAATAAAAAATGCTTGTAAAAGTAAAAGGAAAAGCTATTAAACTTAATGGTAGATGGTGTTATAAGGGAGAAACAGAAGAAATAACATTAGAACAATATGAAGGAAAAGAAAAATATTTAGAAATTGTAAAAGCTGATAAAGAAGTCAAAGAACTTCCACAAGTACCAGGAGAAGATATCGTAGAAGAACAATCACAAGAAGAAACAGAAGTAGATGAAGAAGAAATTGAAAAAGTAGAGGAAGAAAATCAGCAAGAAGAAAAACAAGAAGAAACAGAAGTAGATGAAGAATTAGAAGCATTAAAAGAAAAAGCAAAATCATTAGATATTAAAGTTACTGCAAATATGAAAAAAGAAACTATAATTAAAAAAATTCAAGAAAAAGAAGAGGACCAAAACCAAACTAAAAATGAAGAATAGTAGGTGTTGCTTATGAGCATGTTAGATAATATTAAAAATAGAACACTTATAGATGTTGATTTTTTAATTAAAAGATTAGCAAAAGAATTAAAACTTTTTGATAAAGATAAGAATGTATCAGAAGATGCAAAAGACCAAATTATTTGTTCTTTATATGATACATTAATTATTATTTTAGATACTACACATCAAGATAAAGTACCAGAAGGATTATATACAACATGGTTAAATATGACAAAAGACTATTGGTATCTAAACAAATATGACACTTTATTTCAAAATAATGAGAGTAGCGAAACAGAAAGTGGAAATTCAAACTCGAATAAAAAAACGATAAAAAGTATTCAAGTAGGAGATACAACAACTACATTTACTGACAAATCATCACAAATTGATATAAATGGAACTACTTATAATACAGGAACAATAAATTTTGATGAAAATATTTTAAAAGAAAAATATAAAAGTGCTTTATATAGGCACAGAAGATTTAGGAGGCCACTATGACAGATATAGAAATGGCAAGAGAAGCAATAGAAAGTACATATATTGGAGAGTGTGATATTGTAGAATATGTGACAATAAAAAATGATATAACAAAACGAAATGAACATAAAGAAGAAAAAGTTTTAGAAAAACAAAAATGTAGAATTTCTTTTAAAAATATTTCTAATTCTAATCAAAGTGAAACTACTAACAATGTTACACAAACAATAAAATTATTTATTTCTCCAGATATAAATATAAAAAATGGATCTAAAATAATTGTTACACAAAATGGAAAAAAACAAGAATATAAAAATAGTGGAGAACCCGCAAGATATGAAACGCACCAAGAAGTAATGTTAGAATTATTTAAAGGTTGGGCTTAACATGGCTAGATGGGGAAAATGTGATTATAAACAATTAAAAAAACTTCAAGAAAATATAAATAAATTAGCAAATGGAGATGCAATTAGATTCTATGAAGAATGTGCAAGAGAATTAGCAGCTAGATTACTTCGTAAAGTTATAAAAAGAACACCAGTTGGAGAAAACCAATACGAAACAAAAACAGTAAATGGAAAGCAAAAAAAATATGTAATAAGAAATGGTGGAACTTTAAGGAGAGGATGGACTGCAAGAACAGAAGAAGAAGCAGAAAATGGAAGCAGTCAAAATGCAAAAGATTGGGCTAATTCATTGGCAGTAAAAAAAATAGGAGATATATTTCAAATTGAAGTTATAAATCCAGTACATTATGCTTCTTATGTCGAATATGGTCATAGACAAGAACCGGGAAGATATGTTCCTGCAATAGGTAAAAGACTTGTTAATAGTTGGGTAAATGGTGTGTTTATGCTAACTATATCAGAAAAAGAAATAGAAAGTCAGGCACCTAAAATTCTTGAAAAGAAATTACTTGAATATTTGGAGGAGAGTTTCAATGTGTGAATTTAAAGTAAATAAAGTTATAAATGCCATTTCTCAAAAACTAAATGAAATTTTTGGAGATGAATATAGTATAGAAACAGATGAAGTAATACAAGGGTTTAAAGGTCCTTGTTTTTTTATACATCAATTTAATGGTAATAGACAACATTTTAGAGGTAAAAGATATAAATCTAATCTGAATTTTGAAATTATAGGATTTTCTAAAAATGATACATTAGAAGAATTAAACGAGATGGCAGAATGTTTATATCAAATAGAATATCTGACATTAGATAATAAAGACATATTAAGATGTATTAATATGGATTATAAGATAGAAGATAAGGTATTACATTTTATGTTTGATATAAATAATTTTCTATATTTGGAAGAAGCAATTCCAGATAAAATGGAAAATATATCAATTAATGGGGAGGTAAAAGAAGATGCCTAAAAAAGAAAATGAAACAAAAAAAGAAGATGTTAAATTTACAAAAGAGCAAATTTTAAAAAGTAAAAAATTTAAAAATAGAGTAGATTTAATTAGAGTTATTTTACAAGATAATGAATGTTATACATTAGAGGAAGTGCAAAAAGAAATAGATAAATTTATGAAAAGGAGAGTGAACTAGATATGTTAGGAGGAGGAAATTTTACTACACAAAATAAAAAATTACCAGGTTCATATATTAATTTTGTAAATGCTTCAAAAGTTGGAGCAACAGTTGGAGAAAGAGGAATAGCAGCAATAGCAATGGAATTAGATTGGGGAAAAGACGGCGAAATAATGACAATAACACAAAGTGATTTTAATAAAAATTCATTAAGTTTATTAGGTTATGATTATGGTAATGATAAATTAAAAGGATTAAGAGATTTATTTATAAATATAAGAACTTTATATTTATATAGACTTAATAGTGGAACGAAAGCTAGTTGTACTTATGCAACAGCAAAATGTTCTGGTGTTAGAGGTAATGATTTAAAAATATCTATTCAAACTAATATTGATGATGAAGATAAATATGATGTAAGTACAATATTAGGAACAAAAGAAATAGATAAGCAAACAGTAACACAAGCTAGTGAATTAATTGATAATGATTTTGTAGAATTTAAAAAAGAAGCAACATTAACTGTAACTGCTAGTACACCACTTACAGGAGGAAGTAATGCAGAAAGTGTAACAGGAGAAAATCATCAAACATTTTTAGATAAATTAGAAGCATATAGTTTCAATGCATTAGGGTGTAATTCTGATGATGATTCAATAAAAACTTTATATGAGAATTTTACTAAAAGATTAAGAGATGAAATGGGTGTTAAATTCCAAACTGTAATTTTTGATGATGCTTCTGATTATGAAGGAATTATCAATATTGTTAATGAAACAGAAGAAGATACAATCGGTTTAATTTACTGGGTTACTGGAATAATCGCTGGTTGTGCAATAAATAAATCAAATACTAATAAAGTATATGATGGAGAATATACAGTAAAGGTAGAACAAACTCAAACAGAACTTGAAAATTGTATAGATATTGGCAAATTAGTATTACATAAAGTTGGAGATGAGGTTAGAGTTCTTAAAGATATAAACAGTTTAGTAAATACAACAGATGAAAAAGGAGAAGACTTTAAGAACAATCAAACTATTAGGGTATTAGACCAAACAGCAACTGATATTGCCAATGTATTTAATAATAACTATATTGGGAAAGTTCCTAATAATCAGAGTGGTAGAGTTAGCCTTTGGAATGAAATAGTATCTGTATTTAATCAATATCAAACATTACAAGCTATTGAAGAATTTAATTCTGAAGAAATTACAGTAGAGCAAGGTAATGATAAAACTTCTGTTGTAGTAAATAGTGCAATTCAACCAGTTAATGCAATGGAAAAATTATATATGACAGTAGTAGTAAATTAAAAAAAGGGAGGAGAATAAGTTATGAATAAACAAGTAATGAATGCAAAAGATTCTGTATCTGCTAGTTTAGCAGAGTGTTTTGTAACAATAGAAGGTAGAAGATTAAATTTTATGCAAGCTATAAATGTTGAAGCAAATTTTGAAAAAACTAAAAGTGAAGTACCTATTTTAGGAAAGACAGGAAAAGGAAATAAATCTACTGGATGGACAGGTAGTGGGTCAGCTACATTTCATTATAATACTTCAATTTTTAGAAAATTAATGCAAAGATATAAAGAAACAGGAGAAGATATTTATTTTGATATGCAAGTAACAAATGAAGATCCAACAAGTTCTGTGGGTAGACAAACTGTAATATTAAAAGATTGCAATATAGATGGTGGTGTTCTTGCAAAATTTGATGCAGATGGAGAATATCTTGACGAGGATATGGACTTTACATTTGAAGACTTTGAAATGCCAGAAGAATTTGCAATGCTTGATGGTATGGAATAATTTATTAAAATTTTATTTTATGAAAGGAAAAGGTGATTATAAATGGAAAATTTAGAAGCATTTATGATAGAAGAAAAAGAGGAGATAGTAGATTATATAGCATCTTCAAAATTTAAAGACAAAGAAGGAAATCCAGTACCATGGAAAATAAAAAGTATAACAGCAGATGAAAACCAAAGAATAAGAAAAGATTGTTATATTAATATTCCTATAAATGGTAAGAGAGGTAGATATACAAAAGATTTTAACACACAAAAATATTTAGTTTTATTAGCAACAGAATGTGTAGTTTATCCAGATTTACAAAATGCAAAATTACAAGATTTTTATAAAGTAAAAGGTGTAGAACAATTGCTAGGTAAATTACTAAAACCAGGAGAATATGATGATTTAATGGAAAAAATTCAAGAAGTAAATGGTTATAGTTTAGAGGAAAAAGTCGAAGAAGCAAAAAACTAATAGAAGAAGGAGATGCTGATGCAAATTATGCTCACTTCTGCCTTCAAAAATTAAGAATGCTTCCAAGTACATTTATGGAATTACCTTTTTGGGAAAAAGCATTTGTTATAGCTTCTACACAAATTAGAGTAGAAGATGAGAAGAAAAAAGCAAAAGAATCACAAAGAAAAGCTAAAAGAGGTAGAAGGAAAAAATAAACTTCTATCTCTATTTTTTTGAAAAGTAGGTGATAAAGTGGCAACTATAAAAACAGCTATACAAATACAAGATGGTATGTCATCTGTTTTTAAATCTATGAATACAGTAATGAATTTAGTATTAAATACTTTTGAATCTATACAAAGTACAGCAAGCAAACCAATAGATGTAAGTAGCATACAAGCAGCAAGAGAAGAATTATCAAGAGCACAAGTAGTTGCTAATGAATTTCAAAACCAATTATTAGAATTAAGTTCAAGTCCAGTCAATATAGGAATGAATAATAATAATCCTAATATAAACAATCCCCAAAGTATGTACGACGAAGCAATAGAAAATAATAGAATCCAAGATAGTATAGTTAATAGTATAACAACACAACAGCAATATAACCAATTATTAAAAGAATCAACAAATAAATTACAACAAATGGAACAAATAGCAACTGATATTTCTAATATTACAGGAGAAGATAAGAGTTTACTTATGGCCAATAATAGTGAATATCAAAGAATGGCTAATATTAAAAGTATCTTACTACAAAAAGAACAGGAAATACAAAATACTATTGCAAATCAGAAACCTCAATGGGAAAACTTGAATATGCCAATATTTACGAATACAGGATTAGATAGATACGAACAGGAGATAGCATCAGCAAATAACATGATAAATAAATTATCACAATCTCAAATGAAAATGCAAGTTCAAGCACAAATGATGGATTTATTACCAAAGGATGCTATTAAAGATATTGATGTTCTAAATACTAGAATTGATAGAATAAGAACAACTTTACAAAAAGTTGAGAATAAAAAATTAACAGGCATGGAAGCAGACAAAGCAAGTAATCAAGTTGAAACATTAAGACAACAATTATTTGAAGCTGTCAAAACACAAGAAGAATTAACAAGAGCAATGAAAACTATGGATATCAAAGCTACAAATATGGCTTATAATAAATTAGTTAGTAATTTAGATACAGCAGAGAAAAATATTAGAGATAATATAAGTAATCAAAATCAATTTAATAATAGTATAAATACTGGTGTTAATTCAGCAGATGGTTTATTAGGTAAATTTAAGCAGATTGCTTTAACAGTTGCATCAATGGCAGGTATGCAAAAAGTATTAGGATTATCTGATCAAGTGGCTAGTAATAGTGCAAGATTAGATTTGATTGTTGATGACGGTGGTAGTGTTGAAGAATTAGAAGACAAAATATTTGCCAGTGCAATAAGGTCAAGAGGTTATTATTTAGATACTGCTAATGTAATTTCAAAATTAGGAATTTTGGCGGGTAATAGTTTCAAAAATAATGATGAAATGGTCGCTTTTGCAGAACTTATGAATAAAAACTTTATTATAGGTGGTGCAAGTATTCAAGAACAAACTGCAGCAATGTATCAATTAACACAAGCAATGGCAGCAGGTAAATTGCAAGGGGATGAATTTAGAAGTATTATGGAAAATGCACCTTTATTGGCGGAAGCAATTGCTGAATATACTGGAAAAACAAAAGGAGAATTAAAAGAAATGTCATCAGAAGGTGTAATCACAGCAGAAATAATAAAAAATGCAATGTTTGCATCAGCTGATGAAATAAATACTAGATTTGAAAAAATGCCTATGACTTGGGCACAAATTTGGACTAAAATGAAAAATATTGCTTTAAAAGCATTTGAACCAGTATTAAAAAAATTAAATGAATTAGCTAATAATCCTCAAATACAAGGAGCATTTCAATCTCTAATTAATGTATTAAGTATTGCAGCACAAGCATTTTTAGGATTAGTTGAAGGAGCAATGTGGTTATATAATGTATTGGAACCAATAGCACCGGTAATTTTAGGAATAGTTGGGGCTTATGTTGCATTTAATATTATTTCTGGAATTGTAAGTGCTGTATTAGGAATAATGTCTACAATACAGACAATTCAAGCTGCGGCTAGTATGTTACAAGCTGGAGCAACACTTTCAGCAACAGCTGCTCAATATGGTTTAAATACAGCTTTATATGCTTGTCCTATTGTATGGGTAGTTGCACTTATATTAGGTCTAATTGTTGCACTAACATATCTTTGGTTTACTAATGATGAAGTTGCTTATGCATTACTATACTTATGGGATGCTTTACAATTAGGAATTATGGCGGCTGGTTTAGGAATACAAGCTGTTTGGTATGGATTACAATTGGCGGCTTTATTTTTATGGCTTGGAATTCAAACGGTTGTATTAGGTTTAATGACTGCTTGGTATGGTTTCCAAACTGGGGTAGAGGCTGTATGTCTTGGTGTATTGTCAATATTCCAAGGATTATATAATGGAATAGTATCAATAGTTAATGGAATTATAACTGTATTAAATAAAATACCAGGAGTTGAAATAGATACAGTAGAAGCAGCAACTTTTGCAGATGATTTTGCGGGAAAAATGGCAAACAATATTATAGATAGGAATGCAAAATTGCAAGAAATGGCTAGCCAAATGGACGGAACTATGGACCAAATAAATGAAATAAAAGGAAAAATGGGGTCAGAACTTAGTGCATCTGCTACTAATATTCAAAATAAAGCAATAGAATTAAATGCAACAAGAGATGATAGAGTAGCACATAGAAACGATTGGATAAGTGGAGCAACAAGTGCAGTAAAAGATGCAATGAATATGGATAGTTATGATTTTGGAAGCATGGGTAGTGATTTAGGAAACATTGGAAATAATCTTGGTAAAATTTCTGGAGATACAGGAAGTATAAAAGATTCATTAGATGTAACAGAAGAAGATTTAAAATACATGAGAGATTTAGCAGAAAGAGATGTAATAAATAGATTTACAACAGCAGAAATAAAAATTGATATGACAAACAATAATAACATTAATAGTGAGCAAGATTTAGATGGAATTATAAATACTTTATCAGAAGGATTATACGAAACAATGACTATTGCAGCAGAGGGGGTGCATGAGTAATGTATTATTTTTATTTAGATAAATTATTATTACCAATTGCACCAGAAAAGTTGCAATTAAAAATAGGAAATAATAATAAAACTCTTACTTTAATTAATGAAGGAGAGATAAACATATTAAAGAAAGCAAAATTAACAGAAATAGACTTTGATATTTTACTTCCTAATGTAAAATATCCATTTGCAACATATAATAATTCTTTTCAAAATGCATCTTATTTTTTAGAGAATATTGAAAAATTAAAAACAAGTGAAAAACCGTTTCAATTTATTGTTTCTCGTAAAATGCCAAATGGAAAAATCTTATTTGATACAAATATAAAGGTTTCACTAGAAGATTACACAATATCAGAAGAAGCAGAGGAAGGCTTTGATGTAAAAGTAACAATTAAATTGAAACAATATAAAGATTATAGCACAAAAACAGTACAAATAACTATAAAACAAGAAAGACCAAGACCAGTTGTAGTACAAACACCTTCACGACCAGCTACAACAGCTCCTACAACAAGAACATATACGGTAGTAAGAGGAGATTGCTTATGGAATATAGCAAAAAAATATTATGGCAATGGAAGTCAATATACTAAAATTTATAATGCTAATCGTGATAAAATAAAAAATCCTAGTTTAATTTATCCAGGACAAGTTTTTGTAATACCATAAGGGGTTATATATGAGCGAAAATATAGAAATATTGATACAAAATGGAAATACAGTATATGCTCCAGTTGTCGAAGAAGGTGTGAGTTGGGAAACCGAAAGAAAAGGTGTACCAGGTAAATTAACTTTTAAAGTTGTAAAAGAAGGAGAATTAAGTTTTTTTGAAGGAAATCCAGTAAGATTCTCTTATGGAAGTACAAATGTATTTTATGGTTTTGTGTTTTCTAAAAAAAGGGATAAGGAAAAAGTTATTAATGTTACATGTTATGATCAATTAAGATATCTAAAAAATAAAGATACTTATGTATATAAAAATAAAACGGCTGGTGATTTAGTTGAAATGATTGCCAGAGATTTTTTATTAAATACAGGAAAAATTGAATATACAGGATATACAATAGGAGAAAGAGTTGAAGATAATAAAACACTCTTTGATATTATACAAAATGCATTAGATTTAACTTTGCAAAGTACAAGAGAAATGTATGTGCTTTATGATGATTTTGGAAAGATATGTTTGAAAGGATTAGAAAGATTAAAATTAGGATTAGTAATAGATGCAGAAACGGGAGAAAATTATGATTATACTTCTTCAATTGATAATGAAACTTATAATAAAATAAAATTAATTTATGATAATAAAGACACAGGAAAAAGAGAAATATATATTACCAAAGATAGTAATAATATTAACAATTGGGGGGTATTACAATACTTTGAAAAATTGAACTCTAACGAAAATGCACAAGCAAAAGCAGATGCTTTATTACAATTATATAACAGAAAGACAAGAAAATTACAAATAAAAAATGCAATTGGAGATATTAGAGTTAGAGGTGGATCAAGTGTAATAGTACAATTAGATTTAGGAGATTTAAAAGTTCAAAATTTTATGATTGTCGAAAAAGTAAAACACAATTTTAAAAATGGAGAACATTTTATGGATTTAACTTTGATTGGAGGAGATGGTTTTGTATCATGAGTAGTTATACAGAGTTATTAGAAATAATAAAAAAAGCATCAAAAGAAGTTATGGAAGCTTCTAACCCAGCAGGAATATTATTTGGAACTGTAACAAGTATAGGACCTCTTGAAATAAATGTTGAACAAAAAATGACATTAAGTCAAGAATTTTTTATATTAACTAAAAATGTGGTAGATTATACTGTTAATGTTACTATGGATTGGAATACAGAAACTAGAAGTTTAAATGCAAACCATAATCATTCAGCAAGTGGAGATATTACTGTAAATTCAGAAGCAACAATGAATCCTAACCCAGAAAGTGCAAGTATAACGATAGAAAATGAAGTAAATAGTAATATAAGCATTGAACAAAAAAATATTAATTTATCCCATAATCATACTATTACAGGAACAAAAAGTTTGACAATTCATAATGCTTTAAAAGTAGGAGATAAAGTTATTCTTATTCAAGTTCAAGGAGGTCAAAGGTATATAGTATTAGATAAAGTATATTAAAGGTGGTGATTAAGATAATACCAGCAATAGCGAATAATAATGAATTAACACAAGATTTTGATTATATCACACAACCTAGTAAAACATATAAATTAAATATAGAAAATAATACTATATCGGGAGGATATGTTGATGAAAAGGAAGCCATAAAACAAACAATATATTGTATTTTAAATACAGAAAGATATGATTACTTAATATATAGTTGGAATTATGGTGTTGAAATAAAAAATCTTATAGGAGAACACCTAACCTATGTAATACCAGAACTAGAAAGAGTAATTGAAGAAGCTTTGCTTCAAGATGACAGAATAGAAGAAGTTAATAATTTTAATTTTGAAATTGTAAGTAAAAATGAATTATTAGTAACTTTTGAAGTAGTAACTATTGAAGGTATCATAGATGTAGAAAAGGTGGTGAGTGTGTGATGTTTGAAAATACAGATTATGATTCAATTCTACAAAGGATGCTTGATAGAGTTCCAGATACAATAGACAAAAGAGAGGGAAGTATTATATATGATGCTTTAGCTCCAGCAGCTGCAGAATTAGCAAAAATGTATATAGATTTACAATATTCAATAGATTTAGTTTTTGTCGATACAGCAGTAGATGAATATTTAGATAGGTTATGTAATCAAATAGGAATATATAGAAATCAAGCAACGAAAGCAATCAAAAAAGGTACTTTCTATAATGAAAATGAGCAATTAATGGATGTAGAATTACAAAGTAGATTTACCTGTGGAGAAACTTATTGGGTTGCAGTAGAAAAAATAAGTGATGGAACATATAGGATGGAATGTGAAACAGAAGGAACAATAGGAAATAATATTACAGGTAAATTAATACCAGTAGACTATATTCAAGGATTGAATTATGGAGAGTTAACAGAGTTGTTAATTCCAGGGGAAGATACAGAAACAGACGAGTCATTGAGACAAAGATATATGGATAGATCAAATAACATAGCATTTGGTGGAAATATTATGGATTACATAGAAGAAACGAATGCTATTGAAGGTGTTGGTGCAACTCATGTTATTCCAGTATGGAATGGAGGAGGAACTGTAAAACTAATTATTTTGGATTCTAATTTTGATAAAGCAAATGAATATTTAGTAAATGCAGTTCAAAATGCTATCTGTCCAGATTTAACAGATACAGGAATAGGAATAGCACCAATAGGACATAAAGTTACAGTAACAACTGTTACAGAAACAGTAATTAATATATCTTCAAAAATAACATTGTCAGAAACAGGAGAATTAACAACAGTTACACAACAAATACAACAGGCTCTTGAAACATATTTTTTAAATTTAAGGAAAACATGGGAAGATAATTCAAGTTTAATAGTAAGAAAATCTCAAATTGAAACTACTATTTTATCAATAGAGGGGGTAATAGATATTTCAGAAACGAAATTAAATAATTCAGATTCTAATATAGAAGTTTCAATAGAAAATATCCCTGTTTTAGGAGAGGTGGATATTTATGAGTAAATTAATTGAATATATGCCACCATTTTTAAAAAATGTAAGAGAGTTTAATAAAATATTTGATGCAGAGGACATTGAATTAGAAGAATTAGATTATAATTTAAAAAAAATGCTTACAGAAGTAATTGTTAAAATGGCTGATTCTTATGGATTAGATAGATATGAGAATATATATAATATTAATAATACATCTAATAATATAGAAATAAGAAGAATTAATATTTTAAATAAAATAAATGATATTCTTCCATTCACTTTGAAGTGGTTACATAACAAACTAGAAGAAGCATTAGGTGAAGGTAATTTTCATATTGACATAGATTATAATAATTATAGTATAAAAATAACAATTCTTGGTTTAAGTATGGAAATTGCAGATATTTATAGAGAGAATTTAAGACAACAATTACCAGCAAATATGGTAATTGTTTTTGATTTACAAATAAATAATAATATAGTAATTGGATCTACTATTATTCAAAAAGAATACAATACAATGAAAGTAAATCAAGATATATTAAAAGAATATGAAACGATAAATGAAAAAGATTATATAAGAGCAATTTCTATACAAAAAGATTTTATTACATTAATTTCAAATACTGATACATTAGAAGAAAATGTGCAAATAAATGAAGTTAATTATATGAAATCTATCATAATTCAAAAAGAATATATAAATTTAATTGCAAATACAGACATTAAAGAAGAAGAAATAACAATTAATTCGCTTGAAGTAGAAGGAATAAGCATAGTTCAAAAAGAACAAATGAAATTATATCAAAATAATTCAATAATAGAACAAAATCAAAATATAAATAGCCATTTAGAAAATGGTGGACAAATAAGCCAAAAAGAATATATTAAAATGAAGGAGGAATAGTGTTATGGCTGGATTTAATAATATTTATATAACAACAGAAGGAGCAAAGCTAGCAGCTAAAACAATAGAAGGGAAAATATTAAAATTTTCTCATGCAAAATTAGGTAGTGGAACATTATCAGATACAAGTGTAAGTGCTATAAAACAAAGAACATCATTAGTAAAAGCTGTAATGGAATGTGATATTTTAAAAGCAGAAAAAACAGGAGATACACAGGCTACGGTTAGTTTCTTATTAAAAAATACAGAAGCTGATAGTCCTTTTTATTTTAGAGAATTAGGAATTTTTGCAATAGATCCAGATACTCAAAATGAAGTATTATATGCTTATGCAAACGCTGGAAGTAATGCAGAATATATCAACAATTCAGTAAGTGAAATAGTAGAAAAATATATCAATGTAGTTATTACAATTGATAATGCAGATAATGTAAGTATTACATTAGATGGAACACAAATATATGTAACAGAAGCAGAAATGAATAGTGCAATAAAAGAAGCAATTACTAAAAAAGGAAATTTATATGGAATAAAAAGAAAAGTAAATGACAATACTTCTTCAGCTTGGGAAAGAATTGAAGATTCAATTGGATTAGTAGCAAATGCTACAAAGAATGGGGAAGCAGTTCAAAATGATTTTGATTCAAGATATCCTTGGTCAGAAATTATTTCATATAATTATGATGTAACAAATAAAAAGATTAATGCATATTATGGAGATCCAACATTTAAGTTTGATGGAACAAATGGAGAAGTATTAACAAGAATACCAGAATTTTATTGGAAGAGAGAAATAATAGATGGGTATGAGTATATTTATATTGCTGATTATGCAATTGCAGGATTCAATAAATCAGAAGAATTTTCTGTTGGAAGGTATGATGCTTGTATAGACGAGGATGGAGTATTACACAGTTTCAGTGGTTATAGTCCTTCAACAAATAAAAATATTACTCAACACAGAGATGCAGCGAAGTTATTAAGTGATGAATTTTGCATGATTGATTATAGATATTTTATATTACAGTTATTATATTTAGTGGAATATGCAAATTACAATTCACAATCTCAACTAGGAAATGGAATTGTGTCAATGAGATATACAGCAAGCGACAAAGCAATTATAGCGGGGGAAACAACTAATACAATTGTAATTGCAACAAATAACTATTTTAAAGTTGGCCAACAAATAGCAATTGGAACAACAGTTGATGGGGTAAGTATTTGTAAAGATAGAACAATTACAGAAATTGAAGAATATAGTCAAGATACAACAGAAGGAACAGCTATAACATTTGACGGTGATCCAGTAACTATTGCAGTAGGTAATATAATTCATTCTTGTGGACAAAAAGAAGGTGGTTGCGATAGCTTAGGAATGAAATCAGGATGTTTAGCAAATGATAGTCAACATGCAGTAATATATAGAGGAATAGAAAATATTTTTGGAAATGTTTATAATTGGATAGATGGTATAAATATAAAAGATTATCAAGCATATATTTGTAGAGATCCAGAACAATATATTTCTGATAAATTTGAAACACCATATGAAAAAATAGGATATGTAAATTCAGAGGAAGAAAACCAATATATTAAAAAATTAGGATATGATGAGAAAAATCCAGATATAGCTTTACCAATAGAAGTAGGTGGAGGCGTAGGCTCATCAACTGGAATGTGCGATAGCTACCATGCAAGTACTGGAAACCGTGTCGCTCTTGTGGGTGGTGACTTCTACAGTGGTGCGCGTGCTGGTCTTTGGCATTGGGTTTGCTACAGCTCCTCTACTTCTTCGGGCTTGTACATCGGTGCTCGCCTTCTTAAAAACCAGTAATAAGCGGGGGATAGGGGGCGGCCAGCCCCCTTTTATATACCTATATTGCAAAATACTTATTTTTGGGCAGAAAATATTGTATAATTTTGTCGAAAAATGGGACTTGATGTGTGGTGAGTGCCCATTTGGTGTTTTTAGTTTGTCGCTCATGTGGGTGGTAACTTCAACAATGGTACGAATGCTGGTCTTTGGCATTGGAATTGCAACAACACCTCTACTTCTTCGAACTTGAACAACGGTGCTCGCCTACTTATTTGTAATATTATAATTTTTTATTACACATCATTTTCCTTAGCACTTGCTAAAAATATTGTCGCAACTGGACTGGTTTAGTAGCTCCTTTTGAGTGAAAAATCGGTAGACAAAATAAGAAAAAGGATTGTTAGAATGAAAAGAGTAGGAAATATATATCAAAATATATGTGATAAAAACAATATATTAAAAGCAATAAACAAAGCATCATTAAGAAAAAAAGATAGAGCAAATGTAAAAAAAATAATAGACAATCCAGTATTTTATACGGAATATTTATATAAATTATTAAATGATAAGAAATATAAACCTAATCCATATACAGAAGTAAAAATTCAAGATGGTGTTAGAAAAAAAGAAAGAATAATATATAAACCTCAATTTTTTCCAGACCAAGTAATACATTGGGCATTAATGTTGCAATTAGAGCCAATAATATTAAAGGGAATGTATTATTATTGTTGTGGTTCTGTTAAAAATAGGGGAATACATCATGGAGCAAAATACATAAAAAAAATACTTGTTCGAGATAGAAAAAATACAAAATATTGTTTAAAATTAGATGTCAAAAAATTTTATCCTTCTATAAATAAAGAAATATTAAAACATAAATTTTTAAGAATAATAAAATGTAGAGATACATTAGATTTGATTGATTTAATAATTGATAGTTCAAAAGAGGGGCTACCAATTGGCAATTACACAAGTCAATGGTTTGCAAATTTTTATTTACAGGATTTAGATCATTACATTAAAGAAGAATTAAAAATTCCTTATTATGTAAGGTATATGGATGATATGGTTTTATTTCATAGAAATAAAAAAGAACTTCATAAGGTAAGAATAAAAATTGATGAATTCTTAAAAAGAGAAGATTTAAAATTAAAAGAAAATTGGCAACTATTTAAAACTGATAGCAGGCCAATTGATTTTTTAGGCTATAAATTTTATAGAGGGTATACAACAATTAGAAAAAGTAATTGTTTAAGAATTAGAAGAAGAGTGAAAAAGATAATAAAAAAGCCACTTCTATTACCAAAAGATGCAGCAGCTATTTTAAGTTATACAGGATGGTTAAAACATTCTAATTCTTATAATTTTAGTAAAAAATATATAGAGCCATATATAAGTATAGATAAATGTAAGGAGGTAATAAAAAATGCAAGAAGAAAATAATGTAAAACCAGCAAAGAAATTTGAAATTCAAAATATTAATGAAGATGGTAAATGTGATGTAGTTTTCTATGATAATATAAAAGAAGAAACAAGAAGTAATGGTGAGGAGAATCAAATAATATATTTATATGATATATATAGAATAACGGTAAGATATAGAGATACACTAGAAGAAGATTTAGAACAAAATTATGAAATTTGGTTAAATTTTGCAAAAGATGAAATGAAAAAACAGGTTTAAATACCTGTTTTTTTGTGTCAGAAAGGAGAAAAAATGGAAAGTCTGACTACTACAGTAATAAGTGTAACTGCATTAATAGCAGCAGTAGGAACACTTATTGCCACAATAATAAAAGCAAAAAAAGAAATAGAGAATACTCTACCACGAAAAATTCAAAAGCAATGTTCTATTGATATGGAAATTACAAATAAAATGGAAGATTTAAAAGAATTTGTGCAAGCTGATCGTGTGCAAATATATGATTTTCATAATGGTGGACATTATGCTAATGGAAGAAGTGCACTGAAGACTTCATGTACTTTTGAAGTGGTAAGAGCAGGAATAAAAAGTCATCAAAAAGAACTTCAAGCAGTTCCATTAAGTTGTATTCCTAGTTTCATAAGAACTCTATTGAATGAAAAACAAATGAAAGTAAGCAATTTAGAAGATATAAAAATATCTATGCCAGCAACTTATGGATTAAAAAAGGGACAAGAAATTGGTTCTTTTTTTGATATTATTTTAAATAACAAAAATGGAGATCCTATAGGATTTTTAGCATTGCAATTTACTAAAATAAATTGTGTAAATTTCTCGAATGATGAAATGAATGAAATTTTAAAATTAAAATTTTTCATTGAAGAAAACCTAGAAAAAATGGTTAGTAAAAAATAGAAAGGAGGAAGATGTTATGGAAGTTACAGTAGATATAATAATTGCTGTAGCAACAGCATTGGTAACAGCAATATTTGGTACATTAGCAAAAAAATTCAATTGGGCAACACAAGATTACATTCCTTATCAAAATATAGTGATAGGGGTTATTGCTGGAATATTAGTATTTGCAACAGGATTGAACACTAATTTCTTAATGGCCATAATATTATGTTTGTTTTCAAGTTGTGCTGCAGGTGGTCTATATGATGCAACAAAAACAAAATAGTAATGTATTTCTTACAAATTAAAAAGCTAGAAGAAAATTAAAAATTCTTCTGGCTTTATTTTTTAAAAGGAGGAAAAATTTATGGAAGAAGAAACAGTAGCTTTTGATCAAGAATTAGCAGACTTAAATTTAAAAGAGAATACTTTTGCAGAAGTAAATGAAAAAGAAGACGGAATAGGAGAAGTAAAAGAAACAGACGAATTCTATCAAGGAAAGGAAGGTGTTGAATAATGTTAGTAACAAAAGTAACAATGCCTTCAAATAAATATAGTATAAAATGTCCTTATGGAATGACACCACAGGGTATAACAATTCATAATACAGCAAATGATGCATCAGCAATGTCAGAAATTTCATATATGATGAATAATAATAATCAAGTATCTTTTCATGAAGCGGTTGATGATTATAGAGTTGTGCAAGGAATAGAACATAATCGTAATGCATGGCATGCTGGAGATGGTCATGGCTTTGGAAATATGAAAACAATTGGTATAGAAATTTGCTATTCAAAATCTGGTGGAGATAGATTTAATAAAGCAGAAAGAAATGCAGCAGAAAGAATTGCATATTTAATGAAACAATATGGATGGAATCTTGATAATATTTACGATAACAGAAATACAATAGGAACTCATCAAAATAGAAGTGGAAAATATTGTCCTCATAGAACTCTTGATATGGGATTAGATAGATTTTATGATATGGTTAGAGAAGAATATCGAGAATTAACAGGGGATACAGCACAAGGAACACCTAATATAGTTGTTGATAATAATACAAATAATACAGGAAGAAATATTGGAGATACAGTTACTATAAATGGTGTATATACATCTTCATCATCTACAAAAAAATTAACACCAGCAGTTAAATCTGGAATGATTACTAGAATTATATCTGGAGCAAGAAATCCATATTTATTAAATAATGGGAATTTAGGTTGGGTAAATGATTCTTGTATAGTAGGCAGTTCAAGTTCACAAGCAAATAGCGCAAGTAATTCAGCACCTAATATAGCAGTTGGAAGTACAGTAACATTATCAGCTAGTGCTACAAATTATGCGACTGGACAAAAAATACCAGATTGCTATAAAAATAGAAATTATACTATTATGCAAGTTGGAGATGGAAAAGTATTATTAAGAGAATTATATTCATGGGTATATACAAAAGATTTAGTAGGTTATGGAACTACTAATAGTACCAATACTAATACTGTTAGCAATTCTAATTATGTATTAGGCTTATATGTTGTAAATACTTCAAAAGGATTAAATGTAAGAAGTGGTCCAGGAACTAATTATGGAATAAAAAAAGCATATACAAATGGAACTAGGTTTGATACTTACGAAATAAAAGGAGATTGGGCAAGAACACCTAGTGGATGGGTATGCTTAAAATATTGTAAATTAGTAAAAAAATACTAAAAAGGGGGAAGTGCCAAATGGCACTTCCTATATTATAAACATTTTAAATAAGGTATTAATTCTGATCCTTTAACAAGGATAGGATTGTATTTACTATAAAAGGTTATAATGTTATCGTTATTATAAATAAAACCTAATATACGATTATTTTCTTTCTTTTTAATAATTGCTCCTTTTTTGTCAATTGTTAAACTTATCTCAAAACCAGATAATTCTATTTGTTTTAAAATTTTCTCCATATAAAAACCCCCTTATTAATATGATTATAAGAACTATTAATAAGAAGGTCCAGTTTCTTTATAGAATATTTTTTAGTTTTTTTTGAATATTTAACAACAAGTTAAAAGATTGTTGAAATGTTATGTTATTAAAATCAATTTCAATAATACTTTTTAATATCTTTTTTATTTCTATATTATTTAAGTAATCATTTGTATTTTTTATTTGTGAATTGTCTATTATTTTATATTTTAAATTATTCTTTTTTAATAGAGAAGAATACTTTTCTATTTGAGATATTGGAAATCCACATTTAAAGATTTGTGGTCCTAAATCTGTTATTTTCAATCCTAGTTTTTCATTTACAATTTTAGCATCCTCATTAAGTATATTATAAAATATACCTACATGAAATAAGTAAATAGTATTTGAATCTTGTTTTTTTAATTCTTCATATTTTTTTAATAATTTACTCATTTAGTTATTCCTTCTTTGTTTATATCTAATGATTTACTTCTAACAATAATATCTCCCGGTTCACAATCAAACAATTCACATAATTTGTCAAGTGTAGAAAAATGAATACTTACAGTTTCATTATTAATTAAATGGCTAAGGGATTGATAACCACTTTCCATATTTTTTACAAGCCAATATTTAGACCTGTTCTTTTCTTTTAGTAATTCATTTACTCTTAAATACACCATAATTTATTACCTCTCTTTCTAATATAGATATTCTAAAAGAAACTATAATAAATTTTAACTACACCAAAAGATAACTACAATTTAGCAGACTTATATAAGGAATAACTATTTTACAAATTAGGTAAAAGGCTGTATAATGTTTATGGTGATTTATATGGAAGAATTAAGAAAAGAAATTTTATCAATATTAAAAAAAATAAAAAATTATGCATCAAAAGGAAAATATGAAGAAATGCAAGATTATATTGAAAAAAAAGAAAAAGACATAAGAGCAATGAGAATAGATAAAGCTGACAATTATATAAGTAAATTAATTCAAGATTTAAAGTAACACTATACTAAAAGATAGTTATTTTAAATGTAAAAAAATGTTAATATAAAAAGGAAATCTCTAAAATATGAGGAGGCGAAAAAATGCTATATAAAAATAGTATGAGGAACTCTGAAAAATTAATTTTAGAAGAACTAAAACAAGAACTAAATTTTAGAGAAAGAATTATATTAAAAGTATTAAAAAAATATGTACTAATGATTTATAGTAAAGGAATTATAAAAGGGTTTAATTGGGAAGATCGTTGACAATGTCAACGATTTGTCTACCATATATAAGTTATAAAAAAATAAATTATAATATACTAAAATAAGAAAAAATAAAAATATTCGTTTAGAAGCCTAAATTTAAAGTATTGTAAATTAAAATACGATATGATAAAATATGAAAAAATAAAAAGTAACAATACATGGAAGACATAGAATATAAAATTTCTTAAGAGATAATTACATCCTATGTTTGTAGGAGTTAATTATATAAAAAAATAAACTAAGGAGGAAGAAAATGAGTATTGAAAAATTTGTATTAAACGAAACATCTTATTTTGGATTTGGAGCAAGGGAGGTTTTACCAGAAGAAATCAAAAACAGAGGGTATAAGAAGGTTTTAGTTGTTACAGATAAATCTTTATTCGAGATAGGATTAACAAAAAAAGTAACAGATAAATTAGATGAAGCAGGAATAGAATATACAGTATTTAGTGACGTAAAACCTAATCCAACAGTAACAAATGTAAAAGACGGATTAAGAGTTTGTAGAGAATTTGGAGCAGATGTAATTGTTGCAGTAGGTGGAGGTTCTAGTATAGATACTGCTAAAGGAATTTCTATAGTTATGACAAACCCAGATAGAGAAGATATAGTTTCTTTAAATGGACCATCTAACACTGTGAATAAAGGAATGCCATTAATTGCACTTCCAACAACACATGGTACAGCTGCAGAAGTTACAATAAATTATGTAATAACAGACGAAGAAAGAGAAATAAAAATGGTATGTGTTGACCCACATGATATACCACTAGTTGCAATAGTAGATACAGAATTAATGTCTACATTGCCAAAATCAATTGCATCTTCAACAGGTATGGATGCATTAACACATGCAATTGAAGGATATATTACAAAAGCTCATAATACAATGTCAGATATGTTCCATATGAGAGCTATAGAATTAATATTCGAAAATTTACCAGCAGCAGTTAATGAGAAAAATCAAGATGCAATAGATAAAATGGGATTAGCTCAATATATTGCAGGTATGGGATTCTCAAATGTTGGTCTTGGAATTGTTCATTCTATGGCACATCAATTAGGAGCTGTTTATGATACACCACATGGTTTAGCAAATGCTATTTTATTACCAACGGTTATGAGATTTAATGGACAAGATCCAGCAACAGCACAAAGATTTAGAGAAATATTAGTAAGAATTGGAAGACCAGATGCAGCACATTTAAATGATCAAGATGTTATAAATACATTTGTATGGAAGATATCAGAATTATCTAAAGCAGTTGGAATTACACAAACAATAAAAGATGTAGGGGCAAAAGAAGAAGACTTCGGAATGCTTGCAGATAAAGCAATGGAAGATCCATGTAAACCAGGAAATCCAAGAGAAGTATCAAGAGAAGACTTTATAGAACTATATAGACAAGCTATGTAATTAAGCCAGTAAATAGGGATTTAGGGACGTTCCTTAAATCCCTATCTAAATGTAAATAGTTTTGCAATATATAAAACAAAGGCTACTGAATTTTATATTCAGTAGCCTTCATTATATATTAAAATTATGTTTTTAAAGAACCCTAGGACTTCTTTAAAAACTATAATTGACTATTCAAAAATTAGTCTAAATTATTTAAAATATTTGGTAAAATTTGTTTCTTTCTAGAAACAACATTTTCTAGCATTGCTGTATTATTATCAACAGAAACACCAAAAGCTTTTTCTACAACTGGTGCATCATTTCCTAAAGAAATAATTTTAGAATTAGAATTGATTATATCTGTTGCTGCAAATACATATAAATCTAAGTTTTCTTTTTCGATATCTTTTGCAATTGCTTGTTCGAAATATGCTTGATTCTTAAATATAGAATCTAAGTCTGCTGTATTTACTTGTGCAATTCTGAATTTTTTATTTCCTTTTTCGAATAATTTACAGTCTATATTTATAATCTCTTCTGGAGTAAACTCACTAATGTCAGTACCTGCTTTTAACATATCTGTACCATATACATTAATATCAAGCCCAGAAATTTCTTCTAATTTTTTAACGATTTTTTTATCGTCTTCTGTAGTTGTTGGTGATTTTAAAATTAATGTATCAGAAGCGATTGCACTAAGCATTAATGTAGCCATAGTTTTATCTATTTCTACGTCATTTTCTTTATACATTTTATATAAAACTGTTGCAGTACATCCAACAGGTTCTGCTCTATAATATAATTGATATGGAGCAACGAAATTCATTGTATGGTGATCTACAACTTTTAATATTTTAGCATTAGATATATTTCCAACTGTTTGACTAGCTTCATTATGATCAACCAAAATAACGTCTTGGCTATCTTCTACATCTTCTATTAATTCTGGTGCTTCGATACCAAGATATTTTAAAACATATTGAGTTTCTTTGTTAACATTTCCTAATCTAACAGCCTTTGCATTTTCATTTCCTAATTTTTTCTCTAAATTTTCCATTACTAATGCAGATGTAATAGAGTCTGTATCTGGATTTTTGTGTCCAAATATTAATGTTTCTTTTGTCATATGAGTTCCTCCTTATTTGATTTATTCAAGTAAAAGTAATATAGCAGAATGTACATTCTGCATATATTTTTGTTATCACACTTTACATAAACTATTATACACTAAAATTATGTTTAAGTCAATATATTTAGCGTATTTCCGTAGTTAATTTAACTGTATCAAAAGCCTATAATTAATTTTCTATTGAGGGCGTTACATTTAAGGTTTTATTATTTGTATAAATAACCATTCCGGGTTTACTTCCATTAGGTTTTTTTACATATTTTACAAAACAATAATCAACAGGTACATTACTAGAAAGCCTACCTTTACTATAGTAAGCTGCAAGTTTTGCACATTTTATTAAAGTATCATTAGATACATTTTCAGAAGGATTTTTTAATATTACATGACTTCCATGAATATCTTTAGTGTGAAACCATATGTCATTTGGAGAAGCCAACTTTGTTGTAAGATAGTCATTTTGCTTATTATTTTTACCAACTAAAACAGTGTAACCATCTATATGATATTCTCTTGGTGATGATATATTTGCTTCTTTTTTAGAGCTAGTCTTATTATTTGATTGTATATAATCCTTAAAAATAGGATTTTCACTAATTTCATTATATATCTCATTAATTTCTTGAATATCTTTTGTATATTCTAATTCATATATTATGCTTTCTATGTATTGCAATTCTTCTTCAGTTTCTTTTTTTTGAAGAGTAACAATTTCTAAAGCGTTTTTTAATTTATTATATTTTCTAAAATATTTTTTGGCATTATTAGCAATAGATATTGTATTATCTAAAGGAATTGCTAAAATTGCATTATTATCATAGTAATTTTCTACTTCTATTTTAGACGCAGTAAAATCCTTAGCGATTTTATATAAATTAGCAGTAATTAATTCACCATATAATTTATATAAATCTTTGTTATCACATTCTTTAAGCTTATTATTAATACTTTCTAATCGTAACTCATATTTTTTTAGAATATGTGCAATTAATTTTAACAAATTATTTCTATAAGAAACATAATTGTTATTTGTTTCTTTTTTATAATAAAAATCATCAATATAAAAATTGATATCCAAATTAGATGATTTTGGTATTAGATCTATAACATAATCTAATTTACCTTTTTCATTAGAATAGTTTGTTAAAGAGATTTCATTACTATCTAATTTATTAAGAATTTTAGAAATATATTCATACATCTTAAAAATATTTTCTTTTGAAAATTCAGTATTTTTTATATCATGTTTTAACATGATATTTTTAATAAAAGGCTTACTAAAACCTGTAAAATATCCAACTAAAAAATTAGTTAAATTTGTTACATTGTTTTCTAAGATTAAATTATAAAATTCATCAAAAGACTTAATATCATAAAAATTATTCTTAGTGTTTTCAGGGTATATATATTCATGTGCAGGCAATATGTCTCTATATGAATTTGACAAAGTGTCTAAATGCCTTAAGCTATCTATAATAAAGAATTTATCATTTAATAAAATTATATTGCTATGTTTTCCCATTAGTTCAACTATTAAATACTTAGTTGTTAGATCGTTTAATTCGTTATATCCTTCTAATTCAATCTTTATAATTCTTTCTAAATTATCATTAGAAGATATTGATTTTATTTTATATCCAATTAAATGCTTTCTAAGTAACATGCAAAAGTTAGGTGCATTTAGAGGATTTGGTTTTGTATTAGTTGTTAAATGTATTCTATATAAATTAGAATCTATACATATATTTAAAGCATAATTTTTTCCATTTGCATATATGCTTAATAAAACTTCGTTTTTATTTGGTTCGAAAATTTTATTTATTTTTCCTCCTAATATAGAATGTTGTAATTCGTAAGAAATTGATTTTGTTGTTATTCCATCAAATGCCATAATATTGCTGTATGTTATTAATTAACATACTCTCCTTTCATAATTTATGTTTGGCGTTATTATATTACAAAGTTAATAATATAGCAATTAAAAAAATCTTAATAAGCAGTAAAAAGTATTGACATTGTGCGTTTTTTTGACTTATAATGTGGCTTAGATATATTAACAGGGGGTTACAATACACTTATGAAATACAGCAATATGTTTTATCCATTCGATTCAAAATACGAACTTATGCAAGATGAAGAAATAATTAATAAGATAAAAGCAGGGGATAAAAGTGCTCTAAATTACTTAATGGACAAATATAAAGAACTTGTTAATATGAAAGTTAGTAAATATTATATAATAGGTGCAGAAAAAGAAGACATTGTTCAAGAAGGAATGATTGGATTATATAAAGCTATAAAGAGTTATTCAGAAGATAAAAATACTAGTTTTAAGTCTTTCGCAAATATGTGTATAGAAAGGCAATTAATAACAGCAATAAAAACATCAAATAGGCAAAAACATATGCCACTTAATTCATACTTATCATTAAATACCGCAGCATATGATGATGAGGATAATACAGAACTTATGGACATTTTTAATAATAATACAGTAGAAGACCCATTAGAGACAATTACTAAGAAAGAGTATTATAAAACTGTAGAAAATGTAATAGATAAATCTTTAAGTGATTTCGAAAAGCAAGTATTAGCAAGATTTATGAAAGGTGAAAGCTATGTTGATATAGCAAATAAATTAGATGCACCAGTTAAATCTATCGATAATGCTATTCAAAGAATAAGAAAAAAAGCAATAAAAAATATCCTAAAAGAAAATAATAATTAAAATGTGACAGAAACATTTAGTTGTGTGTCTACAGTATAATTTCAATTTGTTAACTAAGCTGCTGACAAAATAGATGTGTTTTGTTTTGGCAGCTTAACTTATTAAATAAGCATTAGTTATGCTTCTATAGCTCAGTAGGTAGAGCGCTTCCATGGTAAGGAAGAGGTCGTCAGTTCGATTCTGACTGGAAGCTCCAGAATATAGCTTATTTGTGATGAAAGGTGGAAAAATATAGAATAAGAAATAAATATAATTGTACAACGTTTTTTATTCGGAGGTTTGTATAGAAAAATTAAATGGTAAAAGTTGGAGAAATATTGCAACTTCTTGCATATTCAGATGATTATGAAAACGTTCTCTCTCAGTATTGAGGGAGATTTTTCTTTTTTTATTAAGTATTCAAAGATACGGAAATTAATAAAAAAATATTTTTGTTTTGTTTACATTAAATAATTAATAAGATATAATATCAATATAATGACTTACGTGGGGGATAAAATGAATATTATAGAAATTATAAAAAGAAACATAAGAAAAAATTCTAAGATAAAATTATTAAATGAATCTATAGACAAAAATAAAATGATAGAATTATTTTCTAGAATACAAGATTTAATAGGAATTGCAGATATAGATCAAAATATACAATATATAAATAAAGGTGAATATAAAACATTAAAAGAAGTATTTAATTATCAAGGGAATGAAATAATATATAAAGATATGATAAAGGCATGTTTTGAATCTGGTTCATATTCAGGAGATATAACATTATATGTAGATGGAAATAAAACAATTAAAAACATATTTTTGTACCGAATGAAAGATAACATTTTGTTTTTGGTAAGAGATTTACAAAAATATATAGAAGCAACTAATTCTTTAGAAAAACAATTGAAAGAAAAAGATGAGAATATAAAATCAAAAGATTTATTTATTGCTAATCTTTCCCACGAAATAAGAACTCCAATGAATATAATTATAGGTATGATTTATTTCCTTAAAGCTACAAGCTTAAATGATGTACAATTAGAATATATAGAAAAATTAGAAGATTCTTCTAATATGCTTTTAGAAATAGTAAATAATATTTTAACACTTTCAAATAATAACAAATATAATGTATCTAATAAAGAAACTAATTTTAATTTAAAGAAGTTATTTGACAATATTAATGAAATATTTGAAGATAAAATAAAAAGTAAAGATTTGAAATGGTACATGGAATGTGACTTTGATGATGATATAATGGTTTATGCAGATAAAGGTAGGTTTGCAGAAATATTTATTAACTTAATTAATAATTCGATTAAATATACTGAAAGAGGTTATATCGAATTAGATATGAAGCAAGTAGAGGAAACAAGAACATCATATAAATTACAATTTTGTTTAAAAGATACAGGAAAAGGTATAAAGAAAGAAGACACATTAAAAATATTTAAAGAATTTTCTCAAATCGAAGATCCATCAACCAAAACCCAAGAGGGATCTGGGTTAGGACTAGCCATAGCAAAGAAGATAATAGAAGATATGGATGGAAAAATTTGGGTAGAAAGCAACTATGGATTAGGAAGTAAATTTTATTTTTACATTAGAATAGACAAAGGTAAGAATGAAGATGAAACTGATGAATTATTAATAAAACCAAAAGTAATTGTACCAAAAGCTGTTAAAATTCCAGGAAATAATAGAATTCTTTTAGTAGAAGATAATAAAATTAATGTAGAAATAAGTAGTAAAATATTAACAGAATTAAATATAGTGACAGATGTGGCTTATAATGGTACTGAGGCTATTAAAAAGATAGAAGATTTGGGAAGAGATTATTACGATTTAATTTTAATGGATATACATATGCCTAAATATAATGGATATGAGATTTCTAAAATTATGAGAAATGATTTGGGTGTAGAAGTTCCAATTATAGCATTAACAGCTACTAACATTACAGATCAAACTATAGAAGAAAATAAAGAAAATATTTCTGGGTACATACAAAAACCAATAAAGCCAAATGAATTTAAACAAACGATTCAAAGCTATTTACAAAAGAAAAGTGACTTGTGCCATAAGTTTTCATTTATTGATAAATATGATGAGTTTTTACAAAGAATAAATTATGATGAGAAGATGGAAACAAAATTAATAACACTTTTATATCAAGATTTTTCAGATATAAGAGAAAAAATTCTAAATATGACACAAGAAGAGAAAAAATTTTATTTACATACATTAAAGGGAGCATTAGCAAGTTTAGGAGCTCAGAAACTTTCTGATGACATAAAAAATATAGAGGATAAAATAAATACTCCTGAAGCAAAAGAATTAATAGAAAATCTATTAAATAAATTAGATAGTATATTTAAAGAAATAGAGCAAAGTAATATTTTAAAAATTGATAAGACGATTATGATAGTTACAACAGATGAAGAAAAAAGTACAATGTTAAAAGCTCAAATGTCTAAAGCATTTAATATTATTATAGTGAAGAATATGAAAGAAGTAGAAATTATTTTACAAGCAAGTAAAATAGATGCAATAGTAATTGATGAGTTTGATGTTATTAGCAATATAATGTCTCTTATACAATTTTTAAAATATAAGTATAAAGAAATTCCAATTATAATACTAAATGAAAAAAGAAATGCATTATTAAAAGAAAAAGTGAAAGATATAAGTGTAGATTCATATCTTGAGTCTAATTATGATGTCCAAAGCTTAATTTGGAATATTAAAAACACAATAAAGCACAAACAAGAAGAAATTAAATTAAAATCCGATTTGAAAAAATATAATAATGAAATTGGAAATGTATATGGCTTTTTATATGATAGTTTAGTTAATTTAACTTCTTTAAAGAGTAAAGAAACAGGTGAACATATTTTAAGAACAAAAGAGTATATGAAAGTTATGCTTAGAAAATATGAAGAATTTTATAAAGAAGGCTTATTTGCAGATGAAAAAGAAATAGAGAATATTTCTATAGCTGCTACTTTGCATGATATAGGAAAAGTTGGTATACCAGATAATATTTTGAATAAAGCAGGTAAACTAACAGATGAAGAGTATGAAATTATGAAAAGTCATACAATTATAGGTAGGGAAACATTAGAGTCTACATATAGTGATAAACTTTCTAGTGAGGTATTAGAATATGCAAAAGATATCACATTACATCATCACGAAAAATATAATGGTACAGGATATCCGGAAGGATTAAAAGGCGATGAAATTACAATTATTTCAAGAATTATGGCTATTATAGATGTATATGATGCACTAGCAAATGATAGAGTATACAAAAAAGCAATGCCTCCAAAAGAAGTAGAGGAATATATTGTATCACAATCAGGAACTGCATTTGATCCAAAGCTAATAAATGTGTTTTTATTGGCAAAAGATGAATTGGCTAGAATTAATAAAGAAAACCAAAATAAAGGTTCAAAGTTGAATCATATTTCTTAATTCAATTACAGAAAGAATAAGGATTTACTTGTTGTAGAGATATAAAACGAAGAAATTTAGTTAAAAATGACATGAGTAGGTAGGAAAATGCAGTAGTACTCTTGAAAGACCATGCTAAATATGTTATATTAGCATATGGAATAAAGGAGCGATAGAAATGAAAATTGGAATAGTAGGACTTCCTAATGTAGGAAAAAGTACATTATTTAATGCAATAACAAAAGCAGGAGCTGAATGTGCTAATTATCCATTTTGTACAATAGAACCTAATATAGGAATGGTACCTGTACCAGATGATAGATTAGATAATTTAGCTAAGATATATGATCCAGAAAAAGTAACACATGCTGTAATAGAATTTGTAGATATTGCAGGACTTGTAAAAGGTGCAAGTAAGGGAGAAGGATTAGGAAATAAGTTTTTATCACATATAAGAGAAGTTGATAGCATATTAGAAGTTGTAAGATGTTTCGAAGATCCAAACATAGTTCATGTTGATGGATCAATAGATCCAATAAGAGACATAGAAACGATTAATTTAGAGCTTGTTTTTGCAGATTTAGAAACAGTAAATAAAAGATTGGAAAGAGCAAAAAAATTATTAAAAGGAGATAAATCTTATCAAGCAGAAATAGATTTATTAGAGAAAGTAAAAGAAACATTAGAACAGGGTAGACCAGCCAGAATTCTTGAGCTTTCAGACGAAGAAAAAGAAATTATTAAAGATAGTTTCTTACTTACTATGAAACCAATATTGTATGTTACAAATGTTTCAGAAAATGAAATATCAGAAGATAATGAATATGTAAAGAAAGTAAGAGAATATGCCAAAAACGAAAATGCTAAAGTTATAAAATTATGTGTAAAAATAGAAGAAGAATTGTCAGGACTAGAAGATGATGATAAAAAAGAAATGCTAGAAGCTTTAGGAATGGATGAATCTGGATTAGATAAAGTTATAAAAGAAAGCTACGATTTGTTAGGCTTAATGTCATTTTTAACGGCAGGTAAACCTGAGGTTAGAGCTTGGACAATAAAAAAAGGAACAAAAGCTCCAGAAGCAGCTGGTAAAATACATTCAGACATACAAAGAGGATTTATTAGAGCAGAAGTTGTTTCATATGATGATTTAATAAAACTAGGATCATTAAATGAAGTTAAGGAAAAAGGGCTAGTAAGGTCAGAAGGTAAAGATTATATTATGCAAGATGGAGATGTGGTTTTATTTAGATTTAATGTTTAAATAGTAAAAATATAGAGTTACCAAGTTTTGACATGGAAATTTATGAAAAATTAAAAATATATGTAAAAAAAACTTGCATTTTATATTAAAGTGTAGTATAAATAATATTAGTATTGAATATAATATTAACAAAAGAGAGAAAAGGTAGGGAAGGAAATGAAAAAAAATAGTTTAATTAAAGGAATTTTATTAGTTACAATCATAGCAGTTTTAATGTTAGTTACAAACAGTGTATATGCAGCAGATGCTATTGTATTATCACCAACAGATAATAATGCTGCAACAAATAATTCAGCAGTAGATAATAATGCGAATACTAATAGTGCATTAACTTCAACATTAACACCAACAACACCAGTAAACAATAGTGCTTCAACTTTAAATTCAAACTTACCTAAAACAGGTATAGCTGATAATACTGTAGTATTTATAGTAGTAGGTGTATGTGCAGTTGCTGCAATCTATGCTTATAAAAAAGTGAGAGACTATAAAGGAATTTAATTAATTTTATATAAAATTAATTTGTGGTCTAAGATTATATTAACCACATAATAATTTGGCATAGCCAATTAAATGGACTAGTTTAGCTAGTCCATTTCTTTTGCTTTTAGAATAAATCTATTTTTCTTCTTAGTATTGCATGTTATTAAAGTTAGTTCTTTTTTGCCATTAGTATCTTGAGCTAGTACAGAAGTATTATTAATTTCAACCTCAAATTTATCATATACTTTATATTCCAAAAAGCTGTTATTTAAATCATATATCTTAATTTTATCCCCAACAGAGAGTTTACTTATATTGCTAAAAAACTTTCCATTATCGTAATTATGTCCTGCAATACATAAATTTCCAATTCCATTTGGTTCTGGTCCACAAAGACGACAAGGAGAGAGTTTTAATAATTCTTCCGAACATGTTGAAAGAATAGAATAATTTAAATTTATTTTTTCTATTGTAATTTTACCAATTATATGAGAAGAACTAGAAGTAGAATTTTTGGTGGTATTATTAGTAGAATATAGAGATAATGTTTGATATTTTTCATCTAATTTTTCAGAAAAAGAATATAATTTTTGTTCTTTTTGCTTTTGAAAATAAAAATAGATAAAAATTGATAGAATAACCAAAATAAAAAAGACTAACAATATTAAAAATAAAGTTCTATTTTTATAAAATTTATTCATATTATTATTTTTTGCAAAAAAAATAATAATATTATAAAATTATTAAAATGTCAAAAATTTGTAGACTTTTTTCTAAATATAGCTTAAAATAAATAAAGTGTAGGAGGTAATAATATGAATATATGGCACGATATATCTGCTGATAGAATAAAAAAAGATGATTTTATAGCAGTTGTAGAAATAGAAAAAGGTGGAACAAATAAATATGAATTAGATAAAGCTACTGGTCTGTTAAGATTAGATAGGGTTTTATATACAGCGACACACTACCCAGCAAATTATGGTTTTATACCTAGAACATATGCTGGAGATGGAGACCCATTAGACGTTTTGGTAATATGCCAAGAAAAGATAGTTCCCTTAACATTAGTGGAATGTTATCCGATAGGTGTAATGCTAATGACAGATAATGATGATTTAGATGAAAAAATTATTGCAATTCCGAAATCTGATCCATTCTTAAAGAATTGTAAAGATATTAAAGATTTACCAGAACAATATTCAGCAGAAATTATGCATTTTTTTGAAGTATATAAACAATTAGAAGATAAAAAGACAGAAGTAAAAGAAATGCTTGGAAGAGAAGATGCTGAAAAAATTATAGAAAAATGTATAAATAATTATAATGAAAAGTTTTTAAGATAATTTTAGATTGTGGGGAAAAAGAAATGTTAGAAAGAATTATTTTTAATATATTATCCTTTTCTCTTTTTATAATAATCTTCTTTAAAATAATCAAAAAAAATGATACAACATATGTTGCTCCATTAATTCTAGAAGCAATAGGAATAGCAATTGGATTAATAGAAATTTTGATTGGAAGATTTTTGGGGACGTTTATTAGGGTAATAACATATTTATTAGCGATAGTATTACCATTTGCTATAATTTTAATAGAAAAATATGGACTTAATTTTTCTGAAATGCTATATATTTTTCTTGCAAGATTATGTAGTATATTTAACAATAATAAAAAAGCAAAACAATTATTAATGAATCTAATTAATAAATATCCAGAAAGTTATAATGGTCATAGATTACTTGCGCAAAATTATGAAAAAGAAGGCGGAATGAGAAAAGCTATAGATGAATATGTTAAAGCAATAGATATAAACAAAAAAGATTATGATTCTTATTATAAAATATCTGAATTATTAGTAAACTTAGGAAAAAAAGATGAAGCTATCCAAATGTTAACTAATTTAATACATAATAAACCAGATTATTATAATGCTTCAAAATTACTAGGTGGATTATTATGTGAGCAAGAAAATTTTAAAGAAGCTATAAATGTATATATGAATGCTTTAAAGTATAACGACAAAGAAAGCTTCGAAATTTATTATAATTTAGGAATCGCTTATACAAGATTAAACGATTTTCAGAATGCAAAAAATTGTTATGAAAAGGCTGCAAAAATAAATGCATTAAATTATAAGGGCTATTATAATTTAGGATTAATTTCGATGCTATATGACGATTTGGACGAAGCAGAAAAATATTTTATAGAAGGAATAAAAGTAGAAGATACAGAACCAGAAAGTTGTTATCAATTAGCTAGAATATATGTTATAAAAGGAGAAAAAGAAAGAGCAATTAATTATTTGGATAGAGCAATAAATTTGGATAGTTCATTTGCAGAGAAAGCGGCTAAAGACACAGTTTTTTTATCTATAGAAAGGTATATTCCAAAAAATATTAATAAGATAATTAGAAAAAAGGTAGCTATGACCAAACCAGAGCTATTAGTAAAAAAGCATCTTGAAGATACTTATCTACTGGTTGGTAAAATAAGTAAAAACGAATTAAAAAATATGAATATTATTAAAGAAAAAAGCATAGATATACAAAAAGATGAAAGAGAAAATTTATAGGAGGCTTATTATGAAAAATATTTCAATTATAGGAGGAGACTTAAGGATTGTAAAACTTGCAGATATGCTAAAAGCAGATGGATACGAGGTATATACATATGGACTAGAACAAGCTCGTACTAGCAATGAAATAGTAAAATGTACTAGTATAGAAGAAGTTACATCAAAGTCTGACATAATTGTAAGCTCAATTCCACTTTCAAGTGATGGGATAAATATAAATACACCTTTTAGCAAAAATAAAATAGAAATATCAGAAGTAGCAAAGTATGTTAAGGGAAAAACTTTTATTGCAGGAAGAATAGAAGAGGAACTATATCAAAAGTTTAGTGAAACAAAGGTTATTGATTTATTAAAAAGAGAAGAATTAACAGTATTAAATACAATATCTACTGCAGAAGGCGCAATCCAAATTGCTATGGAAGAGTCAACTAAAACTTTACATGGTAGTAAGATATTAGTAATGGGATTTGGAAGAGTTAGCAAAATCTTATCAAATATGTTAAAGGGAATTGGTGCAGAGGTATATTGCGAAACAAGAACAACAGTAAATTGCGCATGGATAAAAGCATATGGATATAAACCAATATTACTTGATGAATTAGATGATGAATTAAACCAATTTGATATAATAATTAATACAATTCCTCATATTATATTAAATAAAGAAAAATTAAAACTTTTAAAAAGAGATTCTCTTATAATTGATATTGCTTCAAATCCAGGAGGAGTAGATAGAAATGCTGCAAAAGAGATAGGAATAAAATTAATTTGGGCACTTTCTTTACCTGGAAGAGTTGCACCTATAACTTCAGCTGAATTTATAAAAGAAACATTAGAAAATATATTAAAAGATATAAAAAACAATTAGCTAAGGAGAAAAAAATAAAATGATGGAAATAACAGTTTTTAGAGCAATAATATTAGGAGCAGTTCAAGGACTTACAGAATTACTTCCAATATCAAGTTCTGCACATTTATTCATAATACCATGGCTATTCAATTGGGGAGAGATAGGAGATTTTGATGTTGCTTTGCATTTTGGAACATTGCTTGCAATTGGAATATTTTTCTTTAAAGATTGGATAAAGTTAATAAAAGGTGGTTATGAACAAGTTGCCAAAAAGAAAAAAACATTTGAAGGAAAAATGTTTTGGTATATCGTATTTGCAACAATTCCGGGTGGAATCATAGGATATTTGTTAGACCATTATTGTGCAGATATATTAACAAAGCCAGAAATTATTGGTTGTGCGTTAATTTTTATGGGTATTATTCTATATATTATAGATAAAAAAGCAAAATCTAAAGTAAAATATGAAGATATGTCTTTTAAACAAACGTTTTTGATTGGGTTATCACAATCATTAGCATTCATACCAGGTGTTTCTAGATCTGGAGTAACAATGACTACAGCCAGAGCAATGGGAATAGAACGTGAATCAGCAGCAAGATATTCCTTTATGTTATCTGCACCAATAGTATTAGCTGCAACTATATTTAAGATAAAAGATTTTGTTTTTAGTGTACCATTTTTTGTGGGAATTTTAGTAAGTTTCTTGGTAGGAATAGTGGTAATTAAATTCTTATTAAAATACTTACAAACAGGTAACTTTAAAATATTTGCAGTATACAGAATAATAATTGGAATAGTTGTTTTAATAGTATTTATGAATAGAATATAAGATAGGGCTAAGCTCTATCTTTTTTTGTAGCAAATAATATAAAAAGTTTTTATTTATAACGTTGTAATAATTAGCTATAATTATTAGAAAATCAAATATTTTTCTAATATAATTAAAAAAATAATTATAAATTATTGATATTTTAACGATTGTATTGTATGATAATAGAGTATAATAAAATCAAGCAGAAAGGGGTAAAAACCTAATGAATAAAATAATAAAAAAAGTACTATCTTGTTGCTTTATAATTTTACTTTTTGTACTTAGTGGTCAAATGGTATATGCAGATTCTGTAAATCAATTAGAAGCACAAGGAGCAGGGCAATTAGTTCAAATAAAAGAAAATTCAGAAAAGAAATTAGAAGATTACAAAGAAGAATATGGCTCTGATGCCTATGGTATTGCAGCATATATATTAAATGCAGTAAGAATATATAGCATACCAGTATGCTTTGTAGGAATAGCAATAGGAGGAATTTACCAAGTAATAGGTATCCGTAAGCTTGATGAAAGAGATAGAGGCTTTGGAATTATGATAGGATGTATAACTGTACTAGTAATAACACAACTATTACCACTTATATTTGCTATAGTTGTAAAAGGTTGGAGGGGTTAACGAATGAAAATATTATTTGCTGTAAATAATGAAAAAATATCAAAATCCATTATAAAGAAATATCAAAGTGATTATAAAGAAATAATATCATATAAAAATGTATATTATTTTAATGCTATCTTAAAAGAACTACAGAAAGATAATACTTATGATAGAATTATAATAAGTGAAGACTTAGAGCCTTTTACAAATAATAATTATGAACAAATCGATAAATTTATTTTTGAAAGATTAGATAATATTAGTGATGAGGCTACAAATTCTACAAGAGCAGATACTCCAATAATATTAATATGCTCAGATAGACGTACAAAGTCTGACGAAATATTAGTAAAATTATTTAGTATTGGTATATATAATGCTCTTATTGGAACAGATAGAAATATAGATGAAATCTGCAAATTAATAAAAGTACCTAGAACAAAAAAAGAAGCAAAAATATATTATAAAATTGATGCAGAAGAAGTTACTTATCAATCAGAGAATGAAAATGATGTTAGCGAATCAGAAATACAAAGTATATTAGCTCATTATAAGAAAATAGGAAGAGATGAACAAAAATGTGTAGATAGTTTTGACTCTATAGCACAACAATATACAGATGTTCAATTAAAAGTAATTGCAAGTTTTCTTCCTTTAAATGTAAAAGCAATATTGGAAGAAAAATCTCCTAAATATCAACAAATTATGTCATTAATGGGAGAAAAAAGAAGTTCAACTGGAACAGCTAAAACTAAAGATATAGAAGATAACGGGTTAAAAATTGGATTTATAGAATCTTCAAATGGCAAAAGAAATCTTGGTAGACCAGTTATTATTCCATCAGCAGTAAATACAAATAAAGTAAAGAAAATGTCAGCCAAAACTACAGCTTCTTCAGGTTTAAATATACCAGAACCAATTGAGCCAATAATAGATGGTATAGATGACGAAGACACTTCAAGTGTTCCAGAGCCAGTAGAAGAAGTTAAAACAAAAAGAAGAGGTAGACCTCCTAAGAAAAAAACAGAAGAAGAGGTTGTTAAGGCAGAAGAAAGCAAACCAAAAAGAAGAGGTAGACCTCCTAAAAAGAAACAAGAAGAAATTACAATGCCAGGTTTCGATGATGACGATGATGAACCACAAGTAAATACGATGCCAGGTTTTGATGATGATGATGAACCACAAGTAAATACGATGCCAGGTTTCGATGACGATGATGAACCTCAGGTAAATACGATGCCCGGTTTTGATGATGATGATGAACCACAAGTAAACACTGTACCAGGTTTTGATGATGATGATGAATCACAAGCAAACACAATACCAGGTTTTGATGATGATGACAATGATCCACAAATAGACAATAGTTCGGATTTTTCAAGTACTACTCAAAGTAATGGATATATACCTTTTGATTTAAATTCACCTACTGGGAGATCAAATGATTATAATCAAACAAAATTAACAAACACAAGAAGAACATATCCAACAGATGCAATAGATGCGTTATTAACTAGAGAAAAGAAAATTGTAACATTTGTTGGAACAAGTAAGAATGGAACATCATTCTTAGTAAATAATCTTGCACTTAGTTTATCTAAAAAAGGAATAGATGTAGCGATATTAGATGCAACAAGAAATAGAAATGCTTATTATATCTACACAGAAAACGAAGAAGATTTAAGACAAATTGCAGAGAAGAGTATTCCAAATTTAATTAATGGGGTTGCAGCAGGATTAAAGGTAGATAAAAATTTAACTGTATATACAGCACTACCAGATGATGATGTACCTATGGAACAATACGAAGAAATATTATCAACATTAGTAAAAAATCACTCATTAATATTAATTGATTGTGACTTTGAAACAGATTTTGGATATTTTGCTGCATCACAGGAAATTTACTTAGTACAAAGTATGGATATTATAACTATCCAACCACTTACTGCTTTTTTAAGAGATTTACAAAGCAAAAATATATATCAACCAGAGAACTTAAGAATTGTTATTAATAAGGAATTACCTGTTAAAACTCTTACTGTAAAAAATATTATCGGTGGATTATCATTTTACAATGACCCATCAATGTCATTTATGAGAGAATTATTTAATAGGGAAACAGCTAAATATTGTACAATTCCATTTGAAATTGCAACTTATTCAAAATATTTAGAGGGATTAGTTAACTGCAAGATTTCTTTAAATGGATATTCAAAGGAATTTATGCAAGCATTAAGAACATTAGAAAATATGGTATATCCATTAATGGAACCAACACCTGCTTCAAATAGAGGTGCTAAAAGTAATAACAATTATGAAAGAACTAGATTTTCAAACGAAATGAATGATACATTAAATCAAATGAAGAAAAATTTTTAGAATAATATAGAGGTGAGAAAGTTTTGACAGTAGCAATATTAATAACTATAGTTATATTAGTTTGCATAATAATAGCATTAATGGCATACAATATTTCTATTCATAAAAAGATAACGAAATTTAGTAATATTAGTGAAAAAATAAATGGCTTAAATGTATTACAAAATTTTATGGATACAATAGGCGAATATTCTAGTGTTGAAGAAAAAATAGAAAAAATTAACGAAATTATATTAAATAAATATAATATTTTAAAATATTCGACAATAGTAGTATTCAATGGAGCAGAGTACGAATTAAAAGCATCAAATGTAGATGAAAAGCACTGGCAAACATTAACAAAATTAGGCGATGAAGAGATTTTTAAAGATAGCATTGCAACAGCGACACCTAAATATATAACTGTAGAAAAAGAATCAGAAAAATTGCCATATCAAAAAATGGAATTTGGACGAGCTAAATCAGCAATGTTCTTTCCTTTATATATAGACAATGTTTATATTGGATATTGGCTAATCGAAAGTAGCGAAATTCATGCTTTTGATAATATAGATACAGCAATAATAGAAGTAATAAGAGATAATATTGTTACAATATTAAAAACTGTTCAATATCAAAATACAGTAGAAAATACTGTAAGAACAGATTTATTTACAGGACTAAATTCTGCTGAATACTTATATGGGTTAGGAAAGAAAGAAGTTGATAAATATACAATCTCAACAGTTTGTATGTTTAGAATAACTAATATAGAGGAAATAAACGAAAAAATAAGTAGACATTTAGGAAATAAAGTAATTACAGAAGTAAGCAGATTTTTCGAGAACAATATATCTAAAGACTACCTATTTGTAAGATATATGGGACCAAAATTTGTAATAGTATTTTCTGGAGTTCAATCTGAAGATGTTGCTAACTTCTTGGAAGATATTAAATCACAAATAGAAGAAATGCAAATACACCCAGATTTAGATGACAAGGCAATAGCAAATGTAAAAAATAAAGAAGAAATATATGTTAGTCCAAGATTAAATTTTGTGTTAACATCATATTATAAAGGAACATCAATGGATGGATTAACTAAAAAGTTAGAAGAATATATTGATAATGCTGATAAATCTGAAAGTGATATAAATTATATTTAAAAGGAGGAATGTAACATGTCAAATTTTGATAAAACAATGAGTTTTAAGGTAGAAAGAGACCAAAATATTAAGGTAAAGGAAATTTTGAAAGAGGTTTACGATGCCTTGGTAGAAAAAGGTTATAATCCAATAAATCAAATAGTTGGATATATTCTTTCTGGAGACCCAACTTATATAACAAGTTATAATGATGCAAGAAACAAAATAAGACTTATAGAACGTGACGAGTTATTAGAAAAAATGGTGAAAAATTATATAGGATTAGATGATAAATAATATGAGGATATTAGGAATTGATTATGGAGATGTAAGAACTGGAGTAGCTATAACAGATCCATTAGGTATCACAGCTCAAGGACTAAAAACTATAAATAGTCAAAATAGTGATAGGATTTTATTACGAGAACTTGAAGAAATAGTAACAGAATATAATGTAGAAAAAATAGTAATAGGAATGCCATTAAATTTAAAAGGAGAAAAGACTGTACGAGCAGAGAAAACGGAAAAATTTATCCATAAATTAAAATGTAAATTTGGAAAAATGCCTATCGAAGTCATAGATGAAAGGCTAACAACAGTTCAAGCGCATAAAACAATGAACTTTTTGGACGTGAATAAGAAAAATAAAAAAAATATTGTCGATACTATAGCAGCTGTATATATTTTAGAGATATATCTTGGAAAAGAACAGAAAAAATAGTTGCAAAAATTACAAAAATAGTATATGATAAGAAAAATTGAAAATAATAATATCAAGATATCGAAAGGAGAATAATATGAGTGAAGATATCAACACACCAAATAATGGTGAAGAATTAGACAATATAATAATTTTAAATGACGAAAATGGAAACGAAGTAAAATTTGAATTTTTAGATTTAATGGAATATGAAGGAGAAGAATATATAATATTATTACCAACAGAAGAAGGAGAAGATAATGACGAAGTTGTTATCTTAAAAGTAGAAGATGTAGAAGATGATCCAGATATGGAAACTTATGTTAGCATAGATGATGAAGATACTTTAAATGCAGTATTCGAAATGTTCAAAGAAAAATTTAAAGATGAATTTAATTTTATAGATGAATAATAAATACAATAAAAAAGAGGAGTAATTATATTGGAGTATTTAGAGAATAAAGGTTAGTAGCTGAAAGCCTTTTATATTAAGATATAATGAAGGTAGCTTTTTTGGTAGATATAGTGAACTAATAGTAAGTATATCCGGGTTGGCTCCGTTAAAAGCTATAATGAGTATTATTAGAATATTAAGGTGGTACCGTAAGAGTAATCTTGCCCTTAAAGGCAGGCTTACTCTTTTTTTATTTGAACTTTGAACTTTAGGGACGGAGCTAAAAGTTCAAATAATTTACATAAATTATGTAATAAAATAAATAAGGAGGAATATTTATGAATTATAATCACAAATTAAACGATAAGTATAATCCAAAAGACTTCGAAGAAAAGATTTATAAAGAAACAGAAGAAAAAGGTTATTTTAAACCCAATATGGATAAAAGCAAAGAAGCTTATTGTATAATGATGCCTCCACCAAATGTAACTGGAAAGCTACATATGGGGCATGCTTTGGATGGAACAATACAAGATATATTAATTCGTTTTAAAAGAATGCAAGGATATAATGCGTTATGGCTTCCAGGTTCTGACCATGCTTCAATTTCAACAGAAATGAAAGTAGTTCAAAAATTAAAAAAAGAAGGAAAAACAAAACATCAAATTGGTAGAGAAGAATTCTTAAAAGAGACTTGGGATTGGACACATTTATATGGTGGAACAATACAAGAACAACAAAAGAAACTAGGATGTTCTTGTGACTGGGATAGACGTAGATTCACATTGGACGAAGGTCTTTCAGAAGCAGTTAAAGAGCAATTTGTTAGATTGTATGAAAAAGGTCTAATTTATAAAGGCAAAAGAATGGTTAACTGGTGTCCAAATTGTAATACTACAATTTCAGATGTAGAAGTTGAATATCATGAAGAAAATACACATTTATGGCATATTAGATATAAAGTAAAAGATGAAGATAGATATATAACTGTAGCAACAACAAGACCAGAAACTATGCTTGGCGATACAGCTGTTGCTGTTCATCCAGATGATAAAAGATATAAAGATTTAGTTGGTAAAACATGTATTCTGCCAATTATGAATAAAGAAATTCCAATTATTGCTGATAGATTTGTAGAGACAGAATTTGGTACAGGTGCTGTTAAAATTACACCAGCACATGATATGAATGACTATCAAGCAGGTTTAAGACATAATCTAGAGATAATTGAAGTTTTCGATGAAAATTTCAAAATGGGAGATTTAGTGCCAGAATATAAAGGAATGGATTTACTAGAAGCAAGAGAGAAAATCGTAGAAAAACTAGAAGAATTAGGAGCTTTAGTAAAAGTAGAAAACTTAACACATAATGTAGGAAAATGTGAAAGATGTAAAACAACAATAGAACCAAAAATTTCAGATCAATGGTTTGTTAAAATGGAAGATTTAGCAAAACCAGCAATCAAAGCAATCGAAAATGGAGATATAAAATTTATTCCAAAGAAATACGAGAAAATGTATTTTAATTGGATGAATAATATACAAGATTGGTGTATTTCTAGACAATTATGGTGGGGACACAGAATTCCAGCTTATTATTGTGATGATTGTGGACATATAACTGTTTCAAGAGATGAAGTAACAGAATGTGAAAAATGTAAATCAAAAAATGTTCATCAAGACGAAGATACATTAGATACATGGTTTAGTTCAGCATTATGGCCATTCTCTACATTAGGCTGGCCAAATACAGAAAGCGAAGATTATAAGACATTCTTCCCAACAAATGTATTAGTTACAGCATATGATATTATAACTTTCTGGGTATCAAGAATGATAGTATCTAGTTTAGAGCTTACAAAAGAAAATCCATTTAAAGATGTTTTAATTCATGGAATTGTAAGAGATAGTCAAGGTAGAAAAATGTCTAAAACACTTGGAAATGGTGTTGACCCATTAGAGGTAATTGATGAATATGGGGCAGATGCGTTAAGATTTTCTGTACTTTCTGGAACAACGATGGGTAATGATATTAGATATATGCCTGAGAAATTAGATCAAGCATCAAATTTTGCAAACAAGATTTGGAATGCTGCTAAATTTATTACTAATTCATTAGAGCCAGATGAGAAAATAGTTGAATTCTACAATAAAGTATATAATGCAGAGAAAAAAGAATTTAATGGCGAAATGCTAAGAATAGAAGATAAATGGATTTTAAATAAATTAAATAAATTAATAAAAGATATTACAAAATTAATAGAAGATTATGATTTAGGTATTGCTCTAGATAAAATATATAATTTTATTTGGAATGAATTCTGTGATTGGTATATAGAGATTTGTAAAACAAGAATATATAGTGAAAATTCAGAAGAAAGAGTACAAGTTGATTTTGTATTAGATTATGTATTAAGAAATGCTTTAAAATTATTACATCCATTCATGCCATTTGTTACAGCAGAGATTTATTCAAAATTAGTTCATTATGATGATGTAGATATTATGATGTCAAATTGGCCGGAGCATAAAGAAATTTCACAATTCGAACAAGAGGAAGAAACAATAGAAAAATTAAAAGATATAATTGTGGATATACGTAATACAAGAGCTAATATGAATGTTCACCCAAGTAAAAAAACAAAATTAGTATTTGTAACAGAAGACTATAAAAAGGCAATAGAGGAGTCCGAAGAATTTTTAAAGAAATTAGGATTTGCAACAGATATTAAAATTCAAAAAGATAAAAATGGAATTCCAGAAAATGCTATATCAATTTTAAAGGATGGAATTGAATTATATATTCCTTTTGAAGAATTAGTAGATATTTCAGAAGAAATAAAAAGATTAGAAACTGAAATTACAAAATTAGAGGCAGAAGTTGCAAGATGTAATAAAATGCTTTCTAACCCAGGCTTTGTTAATAAAGCACCAGAAGCAAAAGTAAATGAAGAAAAAGAAAAATTAGCAAAATATGAGGAAATGCTAAATGCTTCAAAAGAAAGATTAGCAAAATTAAAAGGATAAGAAATAACCTAAGCTTATAGCTTAGGTTATTTTGGAAAAAAAAGCAGATATTAGTAAATATAATTATGTCTCAATGTTAGAAAATTTGCAATATTATGTAAATTGTGGTAAAATATAATTGTAACAAATTTTTGCTTTACTTTAGGTAATAATTTATCTGAAAGAATGATGGAAAGGATTTTTTCAGGTTACACTAAAGACAAAGCTACTGTACTATTGGGAGGAAAAAAATATGAGAGCAACAACAGAAGCAACAAAAAGAACAATGACACCCGAAGAGGAAGACCGGTTTTACGGTATCAATCGGGAAGGAGTTCCTGGCTACGAATTTGTAGTTATGGACTTAAAATCCATAGGTGTCCGATATCTGCCTACACCGAAGAGATATGTCTTAAGAGATATTGATTCACTCAAGATGAGGGTCTCTATGATGGGCTTGATTTCGGCATGGCGTGGAACTGGGAAGTCAGAATGGGAATTCGCCATGGCACTTCTTTTCATGAAACCGTTAAGAGCAGCATGGAACGATGGCAAAGATGAGGTAGATATCACACATCTTTTTGAAGCAGAATTTACTGCTTGGCCGACAGGACGTAACGAAAAGACCATAACAGTTAACGGAAATACCTACCGCGTCTTCGACCAGGAAGACGTTAAGAAGAAAGTGCTTCCTTTCTTCGAAATTCTTGAGGAAACGGAAGACACAATTTACTTGAAGGCAAGACTGGCCTGACAATTTCAGTAGCAAAGTGAAAAACGGACCACCTATTTACGGTTTTTACTGTAGATAGGTGGTCTTTGAAATTTACATATTATTTTTCATACTAGCCAAAGCACATTTTATGCCATCAACAGCTGCAGACATGATACCACCAGCATAGCCAGCACCTTCGCCACATGGATATATTCCGTTTACATTAGACATAAGCATTTCATTACGAAGAATTCTAACTGGTGAGGAACTTCTAGTTTCAACACCTGTTAAAAGAGTATCAGGATTTGCAAAGCCATGAATCTGTTTGTCAAATTGTAAAAAAGCATTTTTCATAGTTATATTAACAAAAGCAGGGAATATATTGTTTAAATTATAAAATGTTGTACCAGGTAAGTAAGTAGGTTTTACTTTTCCAAATTCACAAGATAATGTGTTATTTAAATAATCACCTAATTTTTGGATAGGGGCATAATAGTTTTTTCCACCTGCAATAAATGCTTTTTCTTCTAAGTCTTTTTGAAAATCAATTCCAGCTAAGGGACTGTTAGAAGAAAAATCAGCAGGAGTCACATTAACTAAAATCGCACTATTAGCGTTTGTTCCATCACGTTTAAATACGCTCATTCCATTTGTTACAATAGTATTTTCTTCACTTGATGATGCCATAACAGTACCACCAGGACACATACAAAAAGAATAGCAACTCCTACCAGTATCTTTGTCATGATATACCAATTTATATTCTGCAGGTGGAAGTTGTAATTTTGTCTTATCGCCATATTGTGCAAAATTAATATCTTTTTGTAAATGTTCAACTCTAACACCAACGGAAAAGTTTTTACTTTCCATATTTAGTCCTTTATCGTAAATTTTATAAAAAGTGTCTCTGCTGCTATGTCCAATAGCAAGGATAAGAGTTGAAGTAGCAAGCTTATATTCCTTGCCACCAGTTACATATATAACTGATTCGATGTTATTATCTTTTATATTAAAATCAATAACTTTACTATTAAATAAAAATTCTCCACCTTTAGAAATAATATATTTTCTTATATTACTAATAATTTTTACTAAATTATCTGTTCCAATATGAGGTTTTGCCAAATATAAAATTTGTTCAGGTGCACCAAACTTATAAAAATCTTGTAAAACAATACTACATAAAGGATTGTTAATTCCAGAAGTAAGTTTGCCATCAGAAAATGTTCCAGCACCACCTTCACCAAACTGAATATTAGAATTAGTATCTAATTTTCCAGTTTGAAAAAATGTATCAACATCTTTTTTTCTATCTTCAACTTTTTTGCCCTGTTCTATAATAATTGGATCAATACCATTTTTTATAAAAGTTAGTGCCGCAAACAGTCCAGCAGGTCCTGCGCCAACAATTACAGGTCGTTCTAAATTATTATTTTTTATATTGATATTAGGCAATTCAAATTTTTTATAATCATCAAATTTAGAATATTTTTTCTCTGATTTAAATGAGATTGCAATATTATATAAATAATGAATATTGTCTTTATTACGCGCATCAATAGATTTTTTTATAATATGCCAATCTAAAATATCTTCATATACAATGTGATATTTTTTACAAATAAGTTCTATCAAAGAATTATTATCTAAATCTTCATAAATTTTAATATTATTAATTCTTTTCATATAAATCCCTTCTAAAAAAGTTATCTACAAAATTATAACATAAAAATTGATTTAAGAAAATATGTAGAAAAAAGTCGATGAGTTTTTTGCATATCGACAAAACTTCCCATGAATCGCTATTGGAAAATATTACCAATGGTATTATAATAATCCAAAAGGAGGGATAGTGGTGCAGATAAAATATTTAGAGCAGGACAAGCTATTATTCTTTTCGCTGGAAGAAGAAATAGACCATCATACTACAAAAGATTTAAGGAGGAAAATGGATTATGAAATTGAAAGACATATGCCTAAAAAAGTTATATTTAATTTTGATAGTGTTAGCTTCATGGATAGTGCAGGAATAGGATTGTTATTAGGAAGGTATAAGATAGTAAATATGTTACGGTGGAGAAGTAGCATTAATTAATGTTAAGAAAAGTGTAAAAAAAGTATTAGATATGTGTGGGATATTAAAACTAATACACATATATGATGATTTAGATATGAAATTTAATGTATGTTAGGAGGAAAAAATGAATAAAAGGTACAAAAATAAAATGCAATTGGAAATATTAAGTAAATCAAATAATGAAGCATTTGCACGTATTACAGTAGCAGCATTTGCAGCACAATTAGACCCAACAATAGAAGAATTATCAGATATAAAAACAGCAGTTTCAGAAGCAGTAACAAATTCTATTATCCACGGATACGAAAATAAAGAAGGAATAATTAGGATAAATGCATATATCTATGACAATGTATTAAGAATAGAAATTGCAGATCAAGGTAAAGGAATAGAAGATATAGAAATTGCAAAACAACCATTATATACGACAAAGCCAGAATTAGAAAGATCAGGAATGGGCTTTACCATAATGGATAACTTTATGGACAACCTAAAAGTTGAATCGGTTGTAGGAATGGGAACAAAAGTAACAATGGAAAAAAAGATAGCTGTAAAAAATACAAATGATGAGAAAAATCAAGAGGAGAATTTTTATGTATGAAAATACTATTAGTGAGATTTTAAAAGCTCAAACAGACAAAGAAGAGCTAGGTAAAATTGTAGAAAATAATAGTGGCTTGGTATGGAGTATTGTAAAAAGATTTAGAGGAAGAGGATATGAAAATGAAGATTTATTCCAAATAGGAAATATAGGTTTAATAAAGGCAATAAAAAATTTTAATCCAGAATATGAAGTAAAACTATCTACATATGCAGTAACTTATATTATAGGAGAGATAAAAAAATTTATAAGAGATGATGGAATAATTAAAGTTAGTAGAAGTATTAAAGAATTATGTGTAAAAATTAAAGACATAGAAAATAAAGCAATAAAGGAAGGAAAAAATGTAACAGTAGAAGAAATTGCAAAAGAATTAAAAGTAGAAAAAGAAGAGATTGTTCTTGCAATTGATTCTATGAAACAGGTAGATTCAATATATGAAGAAGATTCAGAAAATAATAAATTAGCATTAATAGATAGAGTCTCTTCAGAAAAAGATGAGACAGATACGATGATAAATAGAATTTTCATAAAAGAATTGTTAAATAAAATGGATAGCAGGGATAGACAAATTATTATGCTAAGGTATTTTAATGGAAAGACTCAATCTCAAGTTGCAAAAATGTTAAATATTTCACAAGTACAGGTCTCTAGAATAGAAAAAAAGATATTAAATAAGATGAAAATAGAGTTAATATCATAGGAGGAAAAGTGAAAAAGGTTATATTGTATTTTGTAGGAATAATAATTATTATTTTTCTTATACCAATCGTTTGTACTTCTCAGATAAAAGAAACTTCAGCAGATAGTAATTTTACAAATAATGCAGTTACTCAAAGTATTATAGAAAATAACTATGACTATAAGCAATATCAAACAGTTAAACTTTTACATACTGCTGACAATAGTATAGAAGAGCTAAAACTAGATGAATATTTATATGGTGTTGTGTCTGCAGAAATGCCTGCAAATTTTCAAGAAGAAGCGTTAAAAGCTCAAGCTGTAGTCGCGAGGACTTATACGCTTTATAAGATAATAAATAACAGTACAAAACATGGAGAAGCACAAATATGTGATAATTCTGCTTGTTGCCAGGCTTGGATTTCGAAAGAAGATAGACTAGCAAAATGGGAAGAAAGTGAACGAGAAAATAATTGGAATAAAATTGTTAATGCTGTAAATGCTACACAGGGAAAGATAATAACATATAATAATGAACCTATTAATGCGTTCTTTCATTCTAATAGTGGAGGAAAAACCGAAATTCCTATAAATGTTTGGGGTGGCAGTGGTATGCCATATTTACAGGTGGTAGAAACATCCGGTGAGGAAAATTATAGTCAATATAGTTCAGAGGTAACTATTTCTAAAGAAGAGTTAAAGAATAAGATGTTAGAAAAATATCAAGATTTTACTATAGATTATAATGATTCAGCTTGTATAGGAATTCTAGAGTATACAGAAAGTGGTAGAGTAAAAACTATAAAAATCGGAAATAAAAATTTGTCAGGAGTTGAAGTAAGAACTATTTTTGGATTAAAGTCTGCTAATTTTGAAGTATCAATAGAAGGTGAAAATATTAAATTTGTTGTAAAGGGATATGGTCACGGAATCGGGATGAGTCAGACTGGTGCAGATAGTTTAGCAAGTAGTGGAAGTACTTATGAAGATATTATTCATCATTTTTATATTGGAGTGGAAATAAAAGATATGTAAAAATTGTATAAATTCATAAAATAAGGAAATACTTTAATTAAATAAAACGAGGAGGAAATTTTTATGAGAGAATATAGAAAAGTATCCAAAGGTGTTATTTTTGCAATTGTTATTGCAGTAATAGTAATTGGTGTTTCCTTAATATCATTATTTTCATTAGGAAAAGAAGAGCCAGAAAGTGGTGGAAAACAACTTGCTGGTAGTGTTAATTATTTAGAAGAAAGTAATTCAATAGAAGAGGCAAGTACTAGTTCTGATAAGACAGTAAATGAAGTAAAGGAAAATAAAATAGCATTAAATACAGAAAATTTTGTAAATTCACAAAATACAACTACTAACCAAAAACAAACTAATACAACATCCAAAAAGACAAATACGACTACATCTGCATCAAAGCAGGCAACAAAGAAAGAAGAGAAGAAAGAAATAAAATTTGAAAAGCCAGTCGAAGGAGAGATTATAAAAGAGTTTGCAAAAGATAATTTAGTGTTTTCTAATACGCTAAACGAGTGGACAACTCATGTAGGTATAGATATAAAAGCAGCAAAGACTACAGTTGTTAAAGCGTCATACGAAGGTACTGTAGAATCAATTAAAAATGATCCTAGATATGGTTTAACAGTTATTATTGAACATGATGATGGTTATAAAACCGTATATTCTAATTTATTAACTTCTGAGTTTGTAGTAGAAGGAGAAAGGGTAACTACTGGACAGACTATAGGAACAGTAGGAAATACAGCTACTTTTGAAGTTGCTGATGAAAGTCATCTACATTTTGAAATATTAAAAGATAATGTACAAGTTGATCCTACAATATATATAAAATATTAAAAAAAGCGACTATATGTCGCTATTTCGTTTCTATAGGGAGCCACCATTCTGTATGACCTGGCCAATGGTAAACTTCAAGTTCTGGAATATTTCTAATATTATAACCAGAATAAGGAATCCAGTTACGATATGCGTTATGTGAAAAGTTATTAAAATAATCACCAGATATTTCATCTATTTTAAACACGGCCCATGTAGACTTTGGAATAATAATTTTTTTGCTATGTGGCATGTGTTCTTTACTCGCAATGTAATAATTTGCATTAATAGAGTTTGGAAAAAATTCATCGTATTCTATAATTCCATAAGATGTACAGTCATTTAAGATATGATCGTAAGTTTTATCTTTACTAAGTTCTTTCCAAAAAGCAGGTGCAATTTTTTTGATATCTGGAATATAACATTTTCTAGGAATACCATATAATTCAATTTCATCATGTTTTTCTATTTTATAATGTAATTCTTTATTAGTTCTTATATTTGCAAATGAATATGGGGGAAAGTTTTTTATATACTTTTCTTCTTTTTTTACTCTACTTGGTTTAATTCCGTGAAATTTATAAAAAGATCTAGAAAAACTTTCTGAATTTTCATATCCATATTTTATGGCTAGATCTATAATCTTTATATCCGAATTTTGAAGCTCGATAGCAGCCATACTTAAACGTCTTTTTCTAATATACTCTGTTAATGTCATTCCTGTTAAAAAAGTAAAAATTCGATACATAGTGTATTCGTTAACACATAAGATTTGTGCCATTTTTTTAGGCTCAATATCTGCATCTAAATTAGCTTCTATATAATTAATTAATTCAGTAAATTTATCAAAATTATCCATAATTCCTCCAATTAAGAAATATTTTAACATAAAACAGACTTTTTTGGTACCTAAAATGTCAATTATTAGGTTAGAAAAAATTCTATAATTATTATAGGAGGGATAATTATGGTAAAAGAGTTTATAGATATCACACCACATAGAAGTATAATGTGCAAGATAAGCCAAACGGGATATTCTGTACAGGAAGCAATATCAGAATTAATAGATAATTCTATAGATGCTAGATTAGAAAAAGAAAAACTAACAATAAAAGTTACAATTAATAAAGAACATATTATTATAGAAGATACTGGTAAAGGAATGAATAAATCGCAAGCAAAAGATTCTATAAGGTTGGGCTACTCAAGCAAAAAAGAAAAGCTTGGAGAATTTGGTTTAGGTTTAAAAACAGCGACATCTTTTTTAGGTGAAGAATTTGTTCTAAAGACTAAAATGGAAGATTCTAACGAAGAATATATAATTAAATATGATGAAAATGAATGGTTGCAAAAGGGCGATTGGTTTAAATTTCCATTTATAATTGAAGGCAAAAATGATAAATCACATGGAACAGTGGTAGAAGTTAAAAAATTAAAGATTGATTTAACAGCTGAATTATTACAAAAAATAAAAGAAGAATTAGGAAGAAGATTTGCACCATTTATTCTAAATGATGAGATTTATTTATATTTTAACGAAGAAAAATGTGTGGTACCTAAACCAGATATAATAGAAGGTACTAGAAAGGAGATAGACATCAAAATTGGAAATTGTGAGATTAAAGGCTGGTGGGCATATCAATTAGCAGGATATAACAAGAGCTATTATGGGTTTAATACATTTAGAAGAGGAAGATTAGTTACTGTTTTTGATAAAATTGGTCTTACAAATAATCAGGAGATAAAACAAATTATTGGAGAACTAGAAATATCAGGAGTAGATATAACACATGATAAAAAAGGATGGGTTAAGACTTCTGATGAATATAAACAAGTAGAAGAAAGATTAATGGAGTATTTTAAGGAATATGAATATAAACCTAAAAGATTGTTAACTGGATATCCAGCAAGCAAGGGAAAGGTTATAGGAACAGTAAGACAGGTAAATATGTTTCATAGTGGAAATATGGAACAAGAAATTAAGAAGGTAAATAAAGGGGATATTATAGTTACAGCAATGACAAGACCACAGTATTTAATTGCAATAAGACGAGCTGGAGGAATAATTACAGATTTAGGAGGAACTCTTTGTCATGCTGCAATAGTATCTAGAGAATTTGGAATACCTGCAGTAGTTGGAACAAATATAGCAACTAGTGTTTTACAAGATGGGCAAAAAGTAATAATCGACGGAGGAGAAGGTGTAGTATATGAATATTAAAATACCAGAATATTTGTTAAAAATGCCAACATATTTACCAAATGATATAGAAGGAATGATTTTTACATATCCGAATAAATTTCCATTAATAAAAGAAAAATATGAAGAAGCTGCGAAAAAATATGCAATGGATCCAGTTGGTTTTAGACAATATGGTGATTCACAAAAGGCGGAGTTAATAGTAGGACTTGATAATCTAAAAAAGGAATATGATTCTCGTAAAGATAAAGATTTAGAATATATGGTAAAAATGGACCAGAGATTAAATAAATTATTTTGTTTTAGGTTTTGGATAGTGAATTATTTATTTGCAGATGGTCCAATACATAGTTTTTATGTTGATAATTTAAGATTATTAATAAGAAAGGCTGCAAAAGCTGATGAAACAGAAAAATATGAAGCAAAAGTAGAAGAGATAATTCAGACTCTCTTACAATCAGATTATGCAGATGAATATTTAGAGCAAGCATTGAATTGTAATACAGCGTTAAAAGAACTAAGAAATATAAAAGAAATACAAGAAGAATTAGAAAAGGTAACTATATTAATAGATGAAGATCCGATGAAAAATGTAGAGCAAATAAATAGTATTTGGAAAAATATTTGGAAAGTTATAGAAAATAACGAAATAATCGGACAAAAGCTACGTCATGCAATTTATCAAGTTAAATTTAGAAGTTCAATGCTTCCTTTATATAATATTTTGACACATACTATAGAATTTAGAAAAGAAAATTTACAATTACAAGAAAAGTATGATAACATGCATAATAAAATAGACAATATTTTAAATCAAGCTAAGAAGGAATTGTCTGCTGATGAATATGATTTATTGAAGATGTCATATGAACAAGCTAAAAATTTTGCGATGTATAAAGATGTAATGGGAGCAGTAGATGGGAAGTTAATACCATTTTGGTTTGGAATTCATGATGAAATAAGAGAAATATTAAGAAAATCTAATTCAAGTATGCCTATTCGTTCAGTTGGACAAGCTGGAATGTTCTATTATTTAGTGTGGTATTTACCAACGGATTTAAAAGCAATAGTTATGACACCAGATTTTACTGACTTTTCTTTAGAGGATTTGTAGGTGATGAAATGAAGGATATAAATATAATATTAACTAGGCACGGAAGATATAATAATTCTAGAGATAAAAGTGATTTGAGTATAGGACATATTACTGAAGAAGGTAAAAGAGAAATAGCAGAGAAGACCAAAAAAAGGATAGATAGGATAGTAGGTAATAAATTAAAAGATACTACATTTTTATTTATTGCTTCGCCTACCTATTGGCTAAGTGATGAAAGATTTGGAAGACGAGCTATCGAAACAGAAAAACTAACCAAAGCAGAGATAATGGAAGAACTAAAACAAGAAGGTCTATCAGAAGAAGAGGCAAAATCTCATTTTTATTCAAAGCCCAAAATATATACGAGGCAAAAAACAAATGGACTTAGTATAGAAGAATTAAGAGACAAATTAACAGAACCAAATGTATATGATTTAGCACCAAATTATATAAAGAAATTAAAAGTAAGATATGGAGGAATGAATTCTGAATTTTGGAAAGAACTTGCTAGTTCAGAAGAAGTGAAACAATACAATAAAGATGCAGAAGGTCCAACAGATTTAAGAAGAAAAATAACAGAACTATTAAATTATGTAGTAGAATGGTCAAAGGACTATTCAAAAAGCCAAGATACAAATTTATGTGTATTTTTAATTACTCATGGTGAAACGATGGAACCTTTTATTCAGAATAGAAAATTATCACACATAACTGAGTTTGGATATAATGAGGGGATTGTTTTTAATGTAAAGGAAGATGGAATTATAATAAAGACAGAAGATGAACTATTTATTGGACCTCCACCAAAAGTTAAATATGAATATATATTAGGTAGGGATTAATATGATATATAAATTAGATGAAATAACTAAAAAAGATGTACAAGAAGTTGGAGGGAAAGCAGCTAATTTAGGTGAGCTTATCAAATTTGGTTTTAATGTACCTAAAGGATTTGTTTGTACAGCAAAAGAGAATAAAAACAATATATATAATATGTATAATAAATTAAAACTAGACAAAGTAGCAGTTAGATCATCTGCTATATGTGAAGACGGAACACAAAATTCATACGCTGGGCAATTTGAAACTTTTCTTAATATAGATAAAGAAGAAATTATTAAAAGCGTAGAAAAATGTTATGAATCAAATAGATCTGAGAATATAAAAGGATATATTAATGAAAAAAATATAGTAGATGATAATACAAAGGTATCGGTTATAGTTCAAGAAATGATAGATGGGGATATTTCTGGAGTAATGTTTACTAAGAATCCAGTAAGTGGTGATGATACAATTATAATAGAAAGTGTATTAGGGTTGGGGGAAAAATTAGTACAAGGGGAAGTAACTCCAGCACAAATTATAATTAATAAGAATACATTAATGATAGCGAATAAAGTGGGAATAAAAATGCTATCAAAGAATGAGATAGAATCATTAAGTAAAATTGGATTAGATATAGAAAGATTTTTTAAAGCTCCGCAAGATATAGAATGGAGTTTAAAGGATGGAAAAATATACATATTACAAACAAGAAATATAACAACATTATAGAAACAGTTGTACTCTAAAACGTTTAAAATCAGCAAAGAGAAAATGATGACTTTTTATATAATAAATTCAAACTAAAAAAATATTAAAAAAAATGAAAAAATATGTTGACAATAAAAAGGTGATATGGTAATATAATTAAAGACCGAGTAACAAGAGAGAAAAACACATAGAAATATGTAAAGAATTAGTAATTAAGAGGCACCAAGAAAAGAGATAATGAAGTAAATTACTAATTTTATTTTTGCCTCAAAAACACTTAAAAAAATATTTTAAAAAAATTCAAAAAAAGTGTTGACAAAGGATGTGAAAGGTGATATAATACAAAACGTTCCAACCAGAACGAAAAAGTACATTGAAAAGTAAATAATAGATTCAAAA
>ULPS01042702.1_pt1 | contig 72520 bp, 63 predicted proteins | sample 1953711 | NCBI WGS metagenome assembly ULPS01 (sample SAMEA4835635, study PRJEB28245) | human gut metagenome | biome: gut microbiome; material: fecal sample | place: Denmark | collected 2008 | reverse complement strand
TCGGACTTGACTATGTATCCTGCTCACCGTTCCGTGTACCGGTTGCAAGACTGGCAGCTGCACAGGCAGCAATCGCTCAGAAGAACGCTTAATCGGAAACAGAATACAATAGATTCTATAATCCCGCCTCCTTATTAGAGGCGGGATTTTTCTGCATTTTTACAAATCTTTTATTACGGTTCCGTAATAGCTTTATCAAGAGAATGTAAAGAAATTTAAATGAAAGCAAAGTGTATTGAACGTCCTTTTTTTTAAATGTAGAATATCTGAGGACTTGATTCCAATGTTCTACGATTTTAAAGGAGGTTTAAGTTGTATGGCAATGAGAAAGGTGAATTACAGAGTAAAAGCCGGAATTGCAGCTGTGGTGTTTGCCCTTGGCGGAAGCACTCTGCCCGGTAATGTCTGTATAAATGCACCTGCAACTGTTCAGGCAGAAGAAGGAACAGGAGCAGAGAGTGAGTCCCAGCAGGTAATAAATCTTAATACGAGCTGGAAATATCTTGACAATAACACAGATCCGGCAGCAGGGCTCAGCTCACTGACAGCCTGGACAGCGGCAGGGTTTGACGACAGCTCCTGGAAAGAGGCAGCAGGCAGCTTCGGCGCAAAGAGAGGAGAGCTTACAGAGTTCGACGGATACACTCCTACAGTGCTCCTTCAGCAGTACATTGAAGGAACTACAACGGATGTCCCGACTTTCTTCTTCAGAACAAAATTCAACTTGACAAATGTAAGTGAGATCACTTCCATCACAGGCTCCCTCTGTCATGACGATGCTGTTGCAGTCTATCTGAACGGACATCTGATCAAATCACAGTATCTGAATTCAGAGGGACAGGAAAGCAACCTGTACTATTCGGGAGTTTCTCAGGGAGCGCCGGAAAAACTGGATGTGAATCTGACGGCAGAGCAGGTCGCAGAGTATGCAGTAGAAGGTGAGAACGTTCTGTCTGTGGAGTTACATAACGACAGAGCATCAAGCTCCGATATTTATTTTGAGTTTACAGACCTGACAGTGAATTACAACGAGGCAGCTGCTCCGGTTGAGCAGAAATCTGTAGTCCTCACCCTGGGAAGCGATGAGAGCAGCAGGGGGCTTACATGGTATGCGAATACAGAGGAAGCCGGACAGGTACAGTATGCGAAAGCTGCCGATATGGTGAACGGTGAGTTTCCGGCAGAGTACACAGCGGTTGACGCATCAGCGATCCCGACGAATGATGAGGGATTCTACTCCAATCAGGCGGTACTTTCCAACCTGGAAGAGAACACAGAGTATGTATACCGCGTGGTGAACGGAGATACAGTCAGCGATGTATATGATTTTTCAACGGGCAGCTATGATTCGTCTTTCAGCTTTGCCTTCGTGGGAGACCCTCAGATCGGTGCGGGAACCACGGCGACGGATATCGAGGGATGGAATGAGACGCTGGATACGATCCAGAACGATATGGACGTTGACTTCCTCTTCTCCGCAGGAGACCAGGTGAATGTAAATAACAATGAAGAGCAGTATGCAGGATATATCAATGACGCGTTCACATCTCTGGCAAGCGTGACCACGATCGGCAACCACGACAGCGGCAATGCGGCGTACAATGAACATTTCAATCTGCCGAATGAGAGCGCGGGGCTGGGAGCGACAGCGGCAGGTACGGATTACTGGTTCGTGTACAACAATACGCTGTTCATGGATATTAACTCCAATAACCGTTCGACAGCGGAGCATAAGCAGTTTATGGAAGAGGCGATCAATCAGAATCCGGATGTGAGATGGAAAACAGTGATCTTCCATCATTCTGTATATTCGACAGCCAGCCATACAGACGACAGCGATATCATCCAGAGGCGTGAAGAGCTTCCTCCGATATTGGATGAACTGGGAATTGACGTTGTGCTGATGGGACATGACCACGTCTATACACGAACCTACATGATGAACGGCGTCACACCGGATACAGCTGGCGGCGTACAGAGCGAGGTGACAGATCCGGACGGAGTCCTGTATCTGACAGCGAACTCGGCCAGCGGAAGTAAGTACTATGACATCAAAGCTCCGGAAGCTGCATTTTCGGCAGTGATGGACCAGTCCCACAGAAGAACAGTAACGGAAGTGGATATCACAGATAATTCTTATACGCTGACAACTTATTATGCAGACGACATGTCAGTGCTGGATAAGTTCACGATCAACAAAACTCCGGAAGTGAACACGGTTGAGCAGAAATCAGTGTTCCTCACACTGGGAAGCGATGAGAGCAGCAGGGGGCTTACATGGTATGCGGATACAGAGGAAGCCGGACAGGTACAGTATGCGAAGGCTGCAGACATGGTGAACGGGGAGTTCCCGGCAGAGTACACAGCAGTTGACGCATCAGCGATCCCGACCAATGATGAGGGATTCTACTCCAATCAGGCGGTACTTTCCAACCTGGAAGAGAACACAGAGTATGTATACCGTGTGGTGAACGGAGACACAATCAGCAGGACATACAGTTTTGAGACAGGCGACTTCGATTCATCATTCAGCTTTGCATTTGTGGGAGACCCGCAGATCGGAGCAGGAACGACACCAGAGGACATCGAGGGATGGAACGAGACGCTGGATACGATCCAGAACGATATGGATGTTGATTTCCTCTTCTCAGCGGGAGACCAGGTCAATGTGAACAACAACGAAGAGCAGTATGCAGGATATATCAATGACGCGTTCTCATCCCTGGCAAGTGTGACGACGATCGGCAACCATGACAGTGGAAACGCGGCGTACAACGAGCATTTCAATCTGCCGAACGAGAGCGCAGGTCTGGGAGCGACAGCAGCGGGTACAGATTACTGGTTTGTATATAACAATACGCTGTTCATGGATATTAACTCCAATGACCTCTCAACTGCAGAGCATAAAGAGTTCATGGAAGCTGCGATCGCTGCCAACCCGGGAGTAAAATGGAAAACAGTGATCTTCCATCACTCCGTATATTCAACGGCAAGCCATACCGACGACGGCGACATTATCCAGAGAAGATCTGAGCTTCCTCCGGTACTGGATGAGCTTGGGATCGACGTTGTGCTGATGGGACATGACCATGTGTACACAAGGACCTACATGATGAATGGAACCACGCCGGATACAGCTGACGGCGTGCAGAGCGAGGTGACAGATCCGGACGGAGTCCTGTATCTGACAGCAAACTCAGCCAGTGGAAGTAAGTACTATGATATCAAGGCTCCGGAAGCTCCATTCTCGGCGGTGATGGATCAGTCCTACAGAAGAACTGTCACAGAAGTGGAGGTCACGGATACTTCCTACACGATGACGACCTATTATGCGGACGATATGACAGTTCTGGATAAGTTCACGATCAATAAGACGTCTGATGTAGATACTTCTGCACTGGATGCACTGATCGATGAAGCTCAGGGACTGAACCAGGCAGATTATCCGGCGGATCTCTGGACAGAGTTTGAGACAGCATACAATGCGGTAGTCAACTTTGAAGTAAACATGGATACAACACAGGCAGACGTGGATGCACTCTATGCTGATTTGAAGGCGGCTATGGATAAGCTTGCGGCAAGTCTTCCGGGCGAAGATGACGGAAATAAGGATGATCCGGACGATGATGGAAACCAGGGCAGTACTGGAGATACAGGTAACGACGGAAACCAGGGTAATGCCGGAGATACAGGCAACGACGGAAATCAGGGCAATGCCGGAAATACAGGCAATAACGATAATTCGGGCAGCAGCGCAGACAAGGGCGGCAGCACGAAATGGAATACTCCGAAGACAGGAGACACAGTGACAGCAGTGCCGGCTGTGATCATGTTCGGCGCGGCAGGATGCGCTGGAATCCTCCTTCTCAGAAGAAGAAAAGCAAACTAATATAAAGTCAGGAATAGGAAAATGTGGAACAGGATCAAAGAAAACAGTATTGTTCTCTTCATCATACTGGCAACAGTCATCGCGGCTGTGCTGCTCCAGAGATACAGTTTTCAGTCCTATTCCAGATATGCGTCAGACACCCTCCACTACGAAAAAGCAGTCGTAGTGGAGGTTTCTGATGAGAGTCTGGAATACGACGAGGGGCTGGAGATCTATCTGGGGACACAGGATCTTAAGGTGGAAATGCTGGACGGTGAAGAGGAAGGCAGTATAATTGAAGTGACCAATTATCTGACACAGACACATAATGTATATGCGGAAGAGGGGACAAAGCTGATCATCAATGCGGACAGGCCGGATGATATCGATCCGTACTATACTGTCTATAATTATGACAGGACCCTGCCGATGGCGGGATGCTTTATCGTCCTTGCAGCAGCGATCATCTGTATCGGCAGGGGCAAAGGAGTGAAGGCTATTGCAGGGCTGGCGTACTCGCTGTTCATGATCATCTATCTTGTGCTTCCGGCAGTTTTTTCAGGATATTCTCCCATATGGATGAGCATCCTCTGCGGGATTCTTTCTACAGCGGTCACGCTGCTTCTCCTGAACGGACAGAGCGAGAAAACATGGGCAGCAATCCTGTCCACGACAGCCGGCGTTATCTGCTCGCTGCTGTTCTTCCTCATTATGTCCCATCTGGTGCATATCGACGGATTCAGCAGCTCAGAGGCTGAGGGGCTCGTGCTGATCAATCAGGAAACCGGTCTTAAGATCAAGGACGTGCTTTTCGCCGGCGTTCTGATCTCGTCTCTTGGAGCGATCATGGACACAGGCATGTCGATCGTGTCGGCATTGTATGAGGTCTATACGCATAACCCGGGACTTGGAACGAAAGAATTGTTCCTTTCGGGCATCGAGATGGGAAAAGATATGATCGGTACGATGACAAATACGCTGATTCTGGCATTTACGGGAAGCGCTTTTATCACGCTGCTTGTATTTCTGTCTTATCAGGTGCAGGCCAGCCAGCTGTTCAATTCAAACTATCTCACGATCGAGATCGCTCAGGGGATCTGCGGAACATTCGGCATTGTTCTTACGGTGCCGTTCGCTTCCGCTGTTACGGCAGTGTTTCTCGCAAGAAAAAGAAAGGTATAGAAGAAGGGCGTATCACATGGGAAGAATGTTTTCCTATGAGGTACGCCCTTTTCTGCAGGTATTCAGTTTTCTTCGGAAGAGCGCTTCCCATCGATCAGTTCTTCATATGATACGTCAAATACTTCACAGAGAGCCTTTAGTTCGATATCTGTAACATACCGTTTATTCGTCTCGATCCGCGTGATGACATTTTTGTCCATGTCATATCCTGCAAGCTGGAGTTTGTATGCCAGAATCCGCTGAGAATAATTGTGACGTTTTCGCAGTTCGACCAGGTTTGCGCTGATCAGATTTTTCTGTCCTGTTTTCGTCTGAGGTTTTGGCATAGTTCCCTGTCCTTTCCGTGAGCGCATTGTCTCACTTTCTGCACCACCTTTATTGATTTTATATATGCCAGACTGTATAATCGGTTGTAAAAGTGAGACAAAAAGGAGCAAAAATGGTAAAAAGCAACAAAGTGAAAACATGCGCTCTCCTGGCTTTTGGGATAGCTTTGCTGCTGTTCATCTATTTTCTGAATCTGTCCGGAAGCCCTGGAGAGTGGAATGAGGATGGCTGCGGGATCCCGGATACAGTCAGCAGTATCAGTCATGGGGAAAAATGCAGTCTCACTGTCGTGGCAAACAGCCGGGAGATCCCGGATGAGGAAGCGTTTGCCCGGGAAGTGATACGGATGTGCATGGAGAATTCGTTCCGGTCTCTCCGCTTCTCTACTGATCTCGGAGACTGGCCAGCAGTGATGGAGATCGATGTCTATCTGCAGAAGAAGGATGTAGGCCGGACACCTCCGGTTTTCAGGATCCGGGCAGAGTCGGAGAATGGAGGAGGAGGGCATAATTCGGGAAACCGGGCGGACTGCTATCGGATATTTATAGAGTGAGGATTCTCCAGATGGGCATTGTGAGAGCATTTTTGAATAAGAATCACATTTTCTTTGCGGTTTCTTCATAGTTCTGTCACAATTTGAGCCTATCTTGAGAACTGTAAAAAGGAAATGGGCCGGGAAAGGTTCAGAAAAAGAAAAGAGGCAGAAAGTTATGAGTGAACAATTCAATGACAATAATATAGAAAGGGATTTTACACAAGGACAACAGGGGCCGCAGGAGCAGAAAAAAGAAAAGAAGGCGAAGAAGGTCCGCGAGAAAAAGCCGATGACCGTCGGTAAGAAATGGGCAGCGCTTGTGGCGATGGCTCTGGTATTCGGTCTGATCGCCGGCGGTACGATGTTCGGAGTCAACGAGGCGGGAAATCGTCTGGCGGGAAACAGCGGTTCATCCGATAAAGTAGGACAGACCCAGACTACGGGCAGTAATTCAGATTCTTCCTCATCTGACGAAAGCAGCGAAGGTACTGTCGCAGAGGTCGCAAAAAATGCAATGCCCTCTGTTGTGACGATCTCCACGATGTCAGTGGAAGAGATGAGGAGCTTCTTCGGTGGGACACAGCAGTATGAAGTACAGGGCGCAGGCACGGGCGTTATCGTGGGAGAGAACGACACAGAACTTCTGATCGCCACGAACAACCATGTGGTAGAAGGCGCCACCAGCCTGTCAGTGGGATTTATTGATGAGGAGAGTGTAGAAGGAGAGGTAAAGGGAACAGACGTCAACAATGATCTCGCGGTTGTGGCAGTAAAACTGTCTGATATCCCGGAGGATACCATGAATCAGATCAAGATCGCGACAGTTGGTGATTCCGACGACCTTCAGCTGGGAGACCAGGTCGTAGCCATCGGAAATGCCCTCGGATACGGGCAGTCTGTGACGAGCGGCTATGTGAGCGCTCTCGACAGGGACCTGACATTGACAGATCAGAGCGGTACAACGATCAATTCTACCGGCCTGATCCAGACAGATGCGGCGATCAATGAAGGCAACAGCGGCGGAGCGCTTCTGAACATGAAGGGTGAGCTGATCGGCATCAATGAGGCGAAGAGTTCTTCTACTTCAACGGGGGCTACAGTTGATAACATCGGCTTTGCAATCCCGATCGACAAGGCAGAGGACAGCCTGCAGCAGCTCATGAACCTGAAGACAAGAGAAAAAGTAGATGCAAGCCAGGCGTCTTACCTGGGGATCAGAGGCGAAGATGTGTCCGCTGAGGCGTCAGAGCTGTATGGAATTCCCACAGGAGTAGTAATAACAGAGGTTGTAGAAAACGGACCGGCCGATCAGGCAGGCGTGAAGAAAGGAGATATCCTGACGGAGCTGGACGGACGCAGCATCAGCAGTATGGCACAGCTTCAGGACGTGCTTCAATATTATGCGGCAGGCGAGACCGTGGATCTTGTTGTACAGCGTTCTGATAATGGAGAGTATCAGGCGCAGACACTGAGCATAACTCTCGGGTCAGCGGATGACGCACAGAATCAGTGAGAAGATGAACGCCGCAGGTAAGGGAAAGGTTAATTAACGTTAAACCTAGGTTAAGAAAGCGCTGAGACTCTATCCCTATGTTATAATTCCTCCTGGATTTATGATCCCATATATTTTGATTGGAGGAAGATGAAGGATGAAGTGGAAAAAAGCAGCAATGCTGATTCTGGCAGCAGCTCTGGTCTGTCAGCCGATGAGCGTGTTCGCGGATGCGGCTCCGGATGGAATGACTGATGCCAGCCAGACAGAGGCAGCGCAGAACGGCGCATGGGAAGCCTGGTCTGAAAAATGGGAAACAATAAAGAATGACTGGACACAGGTCTCCATGTCGCCGGGAGCTGATGAGACACAGATGAATTTCGCATGGTACAGCAAGGACGGCGGGCAGACAGGGTTTGTCTATGGAACGAGCAGCGACCTGAGCGACGGACAGAGCGCTGAGATCACGCAGGCTGCGGCGCAGCCGGGATATGTGAGCAATAAGGTTACGCTGGAGGGGCTTCAGCCGGGAACAACTTATTACTATCAGGTGGAAGGAAAAGAGATCGAGTCTTTTACAACAGACGATGACACAAGTTCATTCAGCTTTGTGTTCGTAGGAGACCCGCAGATCGGTTCCTCCAATGAGGAAAAGGCGAAGACACCGGAGGATATCCAGAAACCTACCTTTCTGACAGCACAGTCGGAAGCAGTGCGCAATGATACATTCAACTGGAATTATACATTGAAACGAGCATACGAGAAGACGGGAAATAAAGCAAGCTTTATCCTTTCTTCAGGAGACCAGATCCAGACCAACGCCAAGAAGGTAGGGGACAGTACGGTAAGTGAGATGGAGTATGCAGGATATTTAAGCGCGGATATCATGAAGAGTGTTCCGGTAGCGACTACAGTAGGAAATCATGATGCGGACAACGCGAATTATACCTATCATTTTAACACAGCAAACATGAGCAGCCTGGGCGATAACGGCTATGTTGGCGGAGATTACTATTTTACATATGGCGACGCGCTGTTTATCATCCTGAACACACAGGATACGAATGTAAGTGAACACAAAGATTTTATTGAGCAGACAGTAGCTGCGAACCCGGACTGTAAATGGAGGATCGTGACTCTGCACCAGGATATCTATGGTTCTGCAGAGCATTCAAACGAGCCGGAGATCACAAATCTTCGCTACAGTCTTGTACCGATCTTTGAGGAGAACGACGTGGATATCGTCCTGACAGGACATGACCATGCATATTCCAGAACGAAAATGCTCAAGGGCGGACAAAACACGACAGGATTCGAATATACAGACGATGAGTTCGATGAGCAGCTCGACAAAGATATTGACGTGGGAGACAGCACTGAGACAAGATACGAGGCTCCGGGAAATATCCAGGACGATACATCCGACCCGGCGGAGCAGAGATACCTTGAGTATCTGCATTCCGTGATGGACGAAGATGCAGTGCTGGAGCTTACAGACGGACAGGATGTGGCGATTGATTCTGAAGGCATCATGTATCTTACCGCGGGCTCTTCATCAGGAAGTAAATACTATGACCTGGTGCCGAGGCAGCAGACTTACATTGCCAGCAGATGGCAGCAGGATGTGCCAACTTATTCTGTGATCGATGTGACAGAGACGACGCTGACTCTGAACACATACCGCACAGATACAGATGAACCGATCGATACTCAGTTCATGCTTGTGAAATCCGCGGATCACAGTCAGCTGGCGAATCTGATCTCTCAGGCAGAGACACTCTCAGCGGACGACTATACAGCGGACAGCTACAGTGTAATGCAGCAGGCTCTGGAGGCAGCAAAGGCTGTAAATGATGATGCGGAAGCGACGACAGAAGAACTGACGAACGCATATACAGCTCTCAAGAGCGCCATGGATGCGCTGGAGGAGAAAACGGTTCAGACTCCGTCGGGCGACGACCAGAACGGAACAGCAGCTGAACCCGGCCAGAACGGAAATGCGCAGGGCAATACATCTGCGCCTGGCGTAAATGCGAAGCCGTCAACAATAAAACCTGTGAAGACGGGAGATCATACAAATGTAGTGATCCCTGCTGCAGTGCTTGTACTCGCAGCGGCATTAGGCGGAACAACAATCTACATCAGGAGAAAGAGAAGCTGAAATGCAGTGGATCCAAAAGCATAAAAGACACATTATTATCCTGCTGATCACAGCGGTATTTGCAGTTTTTCTGTACCGTTTCAACCAGATTGAGAGGATCGGTCTGTATGACACAGAAGGAAAGACATTTGAGAAGGCCAGAGTCATAGAGATCCTGGAGGATAATGAGACAGAGTCGGGCAATCAGATCGGTAATCAGGTTGTCTCTCTGGAACTTTTAAGCGGAGATTATAAAGGAAATACAGTGGAAGCAGTGAGCTCTTCGAGCTATCTCTACGGAGCTCACTGTGAACCAGGAATGAGAGTCATTGCCGAGGTAAACGAAAGTGATGACTCTCTCTATGTTACGGTCTACAGTTATGACCGCACCTGGATGCTGTATGCGATCGTACTTCTGTTCCTGATCACCCTCTGTGTGATCGGTGGGAAGCAGGGCTTTAATTCCGCCGTTGCCCTCGTCTTTACGTTTGTATGTATCGTATTCCTTTTCCTTCCGATGATCTATCGGGGGATTTCTCCTATATTTGCAGCTATTGTCGTGGCAGTGCTGACGACATTTGTCACTATGTATCTGATCGGAGGCATCTCAAGCAAGAGTGTCACTTCCATGATCGGAACGGTGGCGGGAGTGGGAATATCCGGTATTCTTGCAGTGCTGTTCGGAAGGCTGACCCAGATTTCCGGCTACAATGTGGCAGAGATCGAGCAGCTTGAATATGTAGGACAGATGACCAGCGTGAAGATCGGAGAACTGCTCTATGCGGGCATCCTGATCTCGACGCTGGGGGCAGTGATGGATGTTGCGATGTCGGTTGCCTCTACGATCAATGAGATCCATTACCGGAATCCGGAGCTGAGCAGGAAAGAGCTGTTCACATCAGGCATCCGGGTGGGAAAAGATATGATGGGGACGATGTCAAATACGCTGATCCTGGCGTTCACAGGAAGTTCCATCAATACCCTTGTATTTATGTATGTCTATAACTACACAGCGATGCAGATCACCAATATGTATTCGATCGGGATTGAAGTGATCCAGGGAATTGCCTCCACAATGGGCGTGATCCTAACCGTTCCGATCGTATCAGTTATCTGCGCATGGCATCTGAAGCTGAAGAAGCGGAAGAAAAGAGAGGCCGGACTGAGCGGAGAGAGGACAGGAGCAGAGAGCGGAATAGAATGACAATGGGGCGCAGGGGGAATGTATGGCGTAAGGACAGACTGCTGTGCAGAAAGAAACTGCACAGAAGAAAAGCATGGTATAAACTTACACGGCGTACCAGAGTGACTGCCCGTTATCTCTGAGCCATTTCTGAGCCCTGCGGTAATCAGGCAGCATGGATTCAACGACGGCATAGAATGCTTTGGAATGGTTCATTTCCCGGCGGTGGGCAAGCTCGTGGACGACCACATAGTCCAGCACTTCCTCCGGGGCAAGGATCAGCCGCCAGTTAAAGTTCAGGTTTCCCTTGCTGCTGCAGCTCCCCCAGCGGGTCTTCTGCTCGCGGATGGAGATGCGCCCGTAGGTTACTCCCATGAGCCGCGCGTAGTATTCTGTCTTGCGGGTGAAAATATCACGGGCGATCTTGATATAGCGGGCGCGTTCCGCTTCAGACAGGGGCGGACGTTCAGGGTCCGGGCACTTTCCCCTGTTTTTTTCCGCCTGCTCCAGATGCTTCAGCACCCAGTCCTCTTTCTGGAGAAGAAATGAATCGATGAAGGAGCGGGGGCATCGGAAGGGCGCGCGCACCAGGACTTTCCCGTCGGATGTGACCTGGATGGCGGCAGTTCTGCGGCGGCTGTATATGATCTCGTATTCAAAAGGATGTTTCATCTGATAAGTTCACCTCTTTTTTAATGTAATCAGTGTAACAGGAGATCGGGTGAAAACGCAAGCACAAAAGAAGGTTCCGAACAGCTGAGAAGGCTGACGGATACTTCTTTTTTTTCATTTCAGCCTATGATATAATGAGACCGTATGGGCAGAAGAGACTGCAAAATGTGAATTTTGACAGCCTCTTCTGCATGCCTGAAAAGCACAGAGGCGGCAGGGAGGAAATACGGAATGAAGAGAGAAAGACTGGATCAGAAGGAATTTTATATCCGGCTGTCGGAGGCGCTCGGCGAAAGTTCCGGCGATATCTGGGCGGAGACGGTCCTGAGCGGCAGTCATGCGGGAGAAAAGTATCTTGTCCGAAACGGGACCGGGGAAGATTCCTGCGGAGAGTGTGCGCCGGCTTCTGAAGATCCCTTCGGAGAGACTGTGAAAGATGCAGCTCCTGCTGTGGATGAAAGCTCTGCGCCGGTTTTCCGCGAGCGCATCGGAAGGACTCCCAGGCTGATCATCTGCGGCGGAGGACATGTGTCCATGCCGGTTATCCGCATCGGAAAGATGCTGGGCTTCACAGTGACAGTGCTGGAGGACCGGCCGAAATTCGCAGATAATGCCAGAGCTGCAGGGGCAGACACCGTGATCTGCGAGCCTTTTGAAGAAGCTCTGGAAGGAGTCAGAGGAGATTCGGATTCCTGGTTTGTCATTGTGACGAGAGGGCATCGGTATGACACCATCTGCCTGGAGAGCATCCTGAAGAAGACCTGCGCCTATGTGGGGATGATGGGCAGCAGGAGACGCGTGGCGATCGTGAAGGACCAGCTGGCGGCGAAGGGGATCAGCCGTGAGCTCCTGGACAGCGTGCACACACCGATCGGTCTGAAGATAGGCGCTGAGACCCCGGAAGAGATCGCAGTCTCTATCGTGGCGGAGATCATCCGGGTAAAGCACAGTGGTGTAAAATGCGGAAGCTATCCGAAAGCACTCCTTTCGGCTATCCTTGCGGACGACGGCAGACAGAAGGTGCTGGCAACGATCATCTCGAGAAAAGGCTCTGCGCCCAGAGGAACCGGGACGAAGATGCTGATCTTTGAAGACGGAGCCACAGTGGATACGATCGGAGGCGGCTGTGTGGAAAGCGAGATCGTGCAGAAGGCGCTGCTCATGATGCGGACCGGAGAAAAGGGATTTCAGATCTGTGAGGCGGATCTGACGATGGAAGCGGCAGAGGACGAAGGTATGGTGTGCGGAGGAGTCGTGGAAGTGATGCTGGAAAAGCTGGCGTGACCTGCGGCCGGCAGAGTCTGTGCCGAGAATCCGGCAGAGCAGGAAAAAGGAAAAATACAGCGGGGAACAGCGATGAAAAGAATACTTCTGATCGAGGACGACAGGGATTTGAACAAGGGTCTGGCCTATGACCTGGAATTGTATGAATATCGAGTCTATCCGGCGTATACTCTGGCGGAGGGAATGGCCCTTTTGGACGAAAAAGGGGCTGACCTGATCCTTCTTGACGGCAGTCTGCCGGACGGGGACGGATTTGACTTCTGCAGGGCAGTAAAAGGAGAATGCGGGATACCGGTCATCTTTCTCACGGCAAGGGGTATGGAGCAGGATGAACTGCAGGGATTTGACTGCGGGGCGGACGATTATATCACGAAGCCTTTCCGCATGCCCATCCTGCACCAGAGGATCGAGGCCGCGCTTCGCAAAAGCGGCGGAGGGCCCCGCCCAGGGGAGAAAGGGAACGCAGAGTATGATGACGGGTTCCTGCAGATTGATTTTGCGGATATGACGGCGAGACTGGGCGGAAAGGAACTTCCTCTGACGCCGACAGAGTTCCGGATCTTAAAGATCCTGATCTCCAACCGGACGGTGACAAAGCAGCTTCTGCTGGAAAAGATATGGGATGCATCGGGAAATTATGTAGACGAACATACCGTGGCGGTCAATATCAACCGGCTCAGGAAAAAGCTGGTATGCCCGGAGCACGACTATATAAAAACCATGTACGGAATGGGATAGCAGTGGAAGGAGAAAGCGGGATGGAGATGATCATAGCAGGAACAATGCTGGGCGCATCGCTTATCATCCTTCTGCTCTCTGTGCTCGTCATGCTGCTCGCGAGGAAAAATCTGGTGGAATATACCGCAAAGCTTACAAGGAGTCTGGATGCCATGATTTCGGGAACAGGGGAGATCGCCTTTGAAGAGGAAAAGGAGACTCTGGTGGGACGTATCCAGGTAAAGATGCGTCAGCTCTATGAGATCATGAAAAGCCAGAATGAAAAAGGAGCCAGGGATAAGCGGCAGATCGAAGAGATCGTAGGCAGCATCTCCCACCAGGTGAGGACGCCTGTCGCGAGTCTGCGGATGTACCATGAATTTCTGGAACGGGAAGGGCTTCCGGAGGAGCGGAGACGTGAATTCGTCCGGGCAGAGGAAAGGCAGCTGGACAAGCTGGAGTTCCTGATGAAGAGCATGATCAAGATGTCGCGTCTTGAGACCGGGCTGATCGCGGTCAGGCCGGAATGGCAGAGAGTGTATGACCTGATCTTCGGAGCTGTGTGTGATGCGGCAGTCAGGGCAGAGAAAAAGGAAATCGATATCAGTACCGAATGCAGTACGTAGCTGTTTGCCTGGTATGACCGGAAATGAACCCAGGAAGCACTGTTTAATCTTCTGGATAATGCGGTGAAATACAGCCCGCAGGGAGGCAGGATCAGGATCAGCGCGGCGGCGACTGACTATTATGTACGGATCTGTGTAGAAGACCAGGGGTGCGGAATTCATGAGGAAGCGCTGACCGATATTTTTAAAAGATTTTACCGTGAGCCCGGAAATGAGGATACGGAGGGGCTTGGGATCGGCCTTTATCTGACCAGGCAGATCGTCAATCAGGAAAAGGGGTTCGTTGAGGTGCGTTCAAGAAAAGGGGAGGGATCGATATTTTCGCTCCATCTTCCGCTGGAGAAACGCTGAATAGAATGCATGGCTGGGAGATTGTCTCAGAACTGTGATATTTTTGAGAACAGTTTGAGACAATCTCTTTTTATATTGTTCTTATAGAAAACAGGCAGAAAGGAAGGAAGAGACCATGAGCTGTATCTTAGAAGCAAAAAATCTGAAAAAATATTATGGAAAAGAGCCCAATATCACAAAGGCGCTGGACGGAGTGAGCCTTGCGGTCGAACAGGGAGAATTCGTCTCCATTATCGGAACGAGCGGCAGCGGAAAATCTACGCTCCTCAATATGCTGGGAGGTCTGGATGTCCCGGATTCGGGAGATATCATCATTCGAGGAAAGAAGATTGCCAGGATGAGTGATGAACAGCTGTCGGTTTTCCGGAGGAGAAACATTGGATTTGTGTTTCAGAACTACAATCTTGTGCCTATCCTGAACGTATATCAGAATATCGTTCTTCCGATTGAACTGGATGGAAATCAGGTGGATCGTGGATATGTGGAAAAGATCATCCGGATGCTTCATCTGGAAGGAAAACTCGACAACCTGCCCAACAATCTCTCCGGCGGACAGCAGCAGAGAGTGGCGATCGCCAGGGCGCTTGCGAGCAAGCCGGCCATCATTCTTGCCGATGAGCCGACCGGAAATCTGGATTCCAGAACTTCCCTGGAAGTGATGGAACTTCTGAAGATGACAAGCACAGAGTTCGAGCAGACCCTTGTCATGATCACCCACAATCCGGAGATCGCTCAGGTGGCTGACCGGATGATCCGGATCGAGGATGGAAAGATCGCGTCCGGGAATGCTGTGAGATAGGAGGGGAAAGGCATGCTTCTTAGAAATGACAATAAGAGATTTATCCGGACGCTGTCCGATAACTGTTTAAAGGCGAACAAGATCAGAAACGTCATCGCACTTCTCGCCATCATTCTGACTGCAGTGCTCTTTACCGCTGTGGCGACAGTCTTCCAGGGAGCGCAGGTGAGTATCTCCGAGCAGCGGATTCGTCAGTCCGGAACCAGGTTTATGGCATCTGTTAAATTTACGACAGCGGAAGAGACGGAAGAGATCATGGCGGATCCGGCGTGGAAAACAGTGGGGGTGGAAAGACCGCTGTGGAATGCTGCCAATCCGGAACTCGCTAATATGAACGTATCGCTTGCGTGGATGGATGAAAACTATGCGGAATACAGTTATATGGAGATTGAAGAAGGACATATGCCACAGGAGCAGTATGATATTGCCTGCGATACAGAAGTGCTGAGGCTTCTGGGAGTCCCCGCAGAACTGGGCAGCAGGATCACGATTCAGTACATTACAGACGAAGGTGTGCAGGAGACAGACTTTACCCTGTGCGGGATCTGGAGAGGGCAGAAATACGAACAGACCGCGGAAATGATGGTATCGGAAGTGTTTTTAGAGGAGCGGATCGATGAGAGTACGATCACTCATGATGCATCCGTGGCAGGAAGCTACTGTATCCGGGGAAGCTACGATTCCTCACGTAATGTGGAGGTGCAGCTGGATGAGGTCCTGAGAAACGCAGGCTTTGATCCGGAGGCCGAGAGAGGAGAGGAAGAGTTTGTCGTCCATCATGTCAATCCGGCTTATGAGTCTCAGGGAGGCGTGAGCGGCGGACTCATCCTGGCCGCTGTGGCGGGAGTGCTGCTTATCCTGGCGGCGGGTTACCTGATTATTTACAATATATTTCGCATTTCCATATTAAAAGATATCCGGCTGTATGGACAGCTCAAAACGATCGGAACGTCTCCGGGACAGATCCGGTATATGGTGAAACGGCAGGGACGGCTCCTGGCGGCAGCCGGCATACCGGCAGGTCTGATTCTTGGATGGCTTCTCGGAAACGCACTTCTTCCACTTGTCATGACGAGCATGACGACCAATCAGGCGGTTTTCGTGCGCCCCAATCTGATCGTATGGATCGTATCGGCCGTTTTCACATTCTTTACAGTATGGATCAGCTGCAGCCGCCCGGGCAGGATCGCGTGCAGGGTGTCTCCGGTGGAGGCCCTCCGATATCAGGAAGGCGACGACATGAAGCGGACGGTAAAGAAGGGCAGGAATTCAAAGCACCGTATCTTCCGGATGGCGTGGGACAATATCATGCGCAGCCGGGGCAGGACCGTGCTCGTTGTCCTCAGTATTTCCCTGAGCCTGATACTGCTGAACAGTGTACTCAATGCCACAGGATGCTTTAACCAAGAGACCTATGTGCGGAGAAAAGCTGTGACGGACTTTACCGTACACAGCAGTAATTATGACAACGCAAATGTGGCGGATACCACAAAGACGCTGAATCCCGGGCTGATACAGCAGATTGAAGAACTGGAAGGAGCAGTGGATATCGGAAAATCCTACATCCACATCCTCCCGGAAGATGAAGTGACTGAGACGGACGGCGGCGCCCTTTCCTCAGTCTCGATCACAGAGAGAAACGGAGCCAGGGTGAATATCGTAACAGACGGCAGCGAGGAAGAAAAGGCGGAGGCAGTCGAAGAATTTGACTGGCGCCGGATGCTCTATGGATGGGATGAGAACATGATGAGGAATATGGCGCTCATCGAGGGAAATCTGGATTACGAGAAGCTGGACAGCGGAAACTATGTGATCATGGCGGGCTTTCTGTCAGACGATGGAGAATATTTGGAAGAGGCGCAGGAGATGGCGTCTCAGATGAGCGGGAGCGTGATCACAAAACAGTCCGCCGAACAGGAATTTGATGAAATGCAGGGAACCTACCGTATGGCCGGAGTGGTGCTGGCCGGGATCTTCGCAGTCATCGGCATCCTCAACCTGACGAATGTGATTTTGACCGGGGCCATTGCAAGACAGAATGAGTTTGCGGTTATGCGCAGTATCGGCATGAGCCGGCGTCAGCTCAGAAGACTTTTCCTGTATGAGGGGATCCTGTATGCGGTCATCTCCGGGGCAGCCGGTGTTCTTCTGAGTGCAGTTCTGTCGCTGACGGCTGTAAAAGCGGTCGTTTCCGGCTGGTGGTTTGCAAAATATACTCTGACAATCCTGCCGGCGTCTCTGGCAGCGCTCGTGTGCATTCCGGCAGCAGCGGTCATTGCCTGGATCATTGACAGGGTGTGGAATAAAGGCAGCATCGTGGAAAAACTGAGAAGGATAGAATAGGACCATGGGGCAAAATAAGATTTGCCTTGCCATTTCTCCGACCAGAGGGTACAATGATTAACATGGGAGGAAAGGTTCTATCAGAGGGGAGAACCTTTCCGCTCCATACGGACGGAGGAATGATAAAATGAAACTGGTAAACAGTAAGAAAGATATTTTCACGATACCAAATGCACTGAGTCTGTTCCGTTTTATACTTGCAGGAGTATTTCTCTGGATGTACTATGCGTCGGAGATAGAGAACAAGAGATACTGGCTGACAGGCGTGCTGCTTCTCTCGGCAGTGACAGATTTTCTTGACGGGAAGATCGCGAGAAGGTGGAACATGGTCAGCGAGATCGGGAAGATACTGGATCCCATTGCGGACAAGCTCACACAGTGTGTGCTGATCGTCTGCCTCCTCTCAGAATATCCGCTGCTGCGCGCGGTGTTCGCACTCTTCCTTGTGAAGGAGATCCTTGTGGCGGCAGCAGGGTATAAGGTACTGGAGAAGACGGAGCACAATGACGGCGCTATGTGGTACGGTAAGGTGAATACGGCTGTATTCTATGCGGTCATGGTCATACTGATCTTTATACCGTGGATCCCGTATTCTCTGGCAAATGTCCTGATCGCAGTGAGCGGCTGCTTTATGCTTCTGGCGTTTGTCATGTACATACGGAAGTTCAGCAGGATCCTGAGAGGGAAAAGCGGAAAGGACAGCGGGACAGTCCGCTGAAGAGCAAAGTAAATAAGCAGATCTGGATGAGCAGGGGATGCCAAAGCTGTGGCGTCCTCTTTTTGTTTCTCCGCAGCACGGTCCCGGTCCCCGGAAACGGCGGATCACATGAAAATGGGAATATAAGGAAAATAGCTGATTCAAGTGAATGTGTGAAAAAAGCATGAAAAACACAATATTTTGTGGTTGGAACAATATATTCCAGGATGTCAAGCCTTGATATTATCTGAAACGGGTGATAACATTTTATATGTTATCACCCGCATATATGCAGAAGCCAGGGGCGTTTTCTGCGGCTGGCGCAAAAAGCGGGTCTGTCTGCAGCGGGACAGAAGGTCTGCGGACAATATGCTAAAAAGGTGAAAAGAGGGACAAGGCAATGACAGTAGAAGAATGGCTGGGCGAGGAGAATCAGCTCGGGACGGATATCTGGACGAAGAAGTACTGCAATGACGGAGAGAGCTTTGATGAGTGGATCACGCGTATCAGCGGAGGAAATGAGGAGATCGCGGAGTATATCCGAAAGAAAAAATTCCTGTTCGGGGGAAGGATCCTGTCGAACAGGGGGCTGGATCAGCAGGGCAGAAAGGTGACCTACTCCAACTGCTATGTGATCGATCCTCCGGAGGACAATATAGAGAGTATTTTCGACTGTGCAAAGAAGCTGGCGCGGACTTACAGCTACGGCGGCGGATGCGGCGTGGATATCTCAAAGCTGAGCCCCAGAGGCGCGAAGATCAACAATGCAGCGAAGGAGACGAGCGGCTCGGTTTCCTTCATGGAACTGTATTCTCTCGTGACAGCGCTGATCGGGCAGAACGGAAGAAGAGGAGCGCTGATGATCTCCATCGACTGTTCCCATCCGGATGTGGAGGAATTTATTGATCTGAAGACAGATCTTGAGAAAGTGACAAAGGCGAATATTTCCGTGCGGATCCATGAGGATTTCATGGAGGCAGTGAAGAAGAATGAGGAGTATCTGCTCCATTATAAGAGGGAAGCGACTGGGGAAGTCATCGAGCGCAGCGTCAATGCAAGGGAGCTTTTCCGCAGAATCGCGGAGACGAACTGGGATTATGCAGAGCCGGGCGCGCTGTTCTGGGACAGGATCGAGGGGTGGAACCTTCTGAGCAATACGAAAGAGTTCTCTTATGCGGGAGTCAATCCCTGCGCGGAGGAACCTCTGCCTGCGGGCGGGAGCTGCCTGCTCGGAAGCATCAACCTGTCGGAGTTCGTGCAGGATCCGTTTACGGACCATGCCCAGTTTGATTTTGAAGGGCTGAAGCACTGTGTGGACGTGGCGGTGCGCGCGCTGAACGAGGTGCTCGAGGAAGGGCTTCCGCTCCATCCCCTGGAAGAGCAGAGGGAGAGCGTGGCGGAGTGGAGGCAGATCGGTCTTGGCATTATGGGACTGGCGGACTGCCTGATCAAACTCGGCCTTACCTACGGGGAAGAGGATGCTGTGGAGATGTGCGACAATATCGGATTCGCCATGGCGGATTCGGCGATCGCGGCATCAGCGATGCTGGCGAAGGAAAAGGGACCGTTCGCCGCGTGCAATACAGAGGAGATCATGTCGACTCCGTATTTTGAAGCCAATACAACTGAGAAGACAAGGGAGCTGGTCCGGAAATACGGCATGAGAAACTCCCAGCTTCTCACAATAGCGCCTACAGGAACGCTCTCCACGATGCTGGGCATCTCCGGGGGTATCGAGCCGGTCTATGCGAATTATTATGAGCGCAAGACAGAGTCTCTCCACGGGACGGATGTGTACTACAAAGTATATACCAAGATCGTGGAGAATTATATGAAGCAGCACGGGATCAGAAATGATGCGGATCTGCCGGATTATTTCGTGACTGCGATGACACTGGACTACCGTCAGAGGATTGATATGCAGGCTGTATGGCAGACTCACATTGATGCCTCTATCAGTTCCACAGTGAATGTGCCTAACAGATTTACTGTGGAGGAGACGGAGAATCTGTATATGTATGCCTATGAAAAGGGACTCAAGGGCATCACGATCTTCCGCGACGGCTGTAAGAGGATCGGAATCCTGAACACAAGTGACAAGAAGGAGACAAAGAAGCTCTCAGCAGGGGAAGGACTGAAGCGCGGCGAGATCCTCCTGGTGACAGATGACGTTGTCGGAAAGAAGAGGAAGCTGACTACCGGCTGCGGAAGCCTGCACTGTATCGCGCTCTTTGATCCCCATACCGGAGCACTGCTGGAGACTTATCTGAGCAAAGGATCCACCGGAGGCTGCAATAACTTTATGGTCGGCCTCTCCCGTATGATCTCGATCAGTGCCAGAGGAGGCATCGATATTGAGACGATCGTAGATCAGCTCAATTCCAGCGGATCCTGCCCGTCTTATACGGCAAGAAGAGTGTCGAGAAAAGATACGAGCAAGGGTGCCTGCTGTCCGATGGCTGTGGGAAACGCCCTGATGGATATGTACAATGAGATGCAGGAGGAGCTGGCAGAGAAAAACGGCGGGAACAGGTCCGCGGCAGCCCGCAGGACAGAGAAGGCGCCGAAGCCGAAGGCTGTGAACACGGAAACTGAGACGGACAGGATGTACTGTCCTGAATGCGGCGAACCGCTGGTATTCGAGGAAGGCTGCAATATCTGCAAGTGCTGCGGATGGAGCAAATGTCACTAGGTTTTGAAAAATGAAGGGTATCCTGAAGCAACATGGCAAAGCTTCAGGATACCCTTGTTCTATTTTTAGGAGTTATAGTAAGTCGTCAAATGGAATCTGTCTCAGACTGCACTGATGCGGTCTGACTCAGCCTACAGATGGATTCGAGTCCCTGTTTTCCCGAGAATCCCGTCGCGGGCCTTCTCAAGCAGAGTGATGAGCGACTGCCTGCCGGGCTTCGACGCGGCAAAATCAACGGCGGCCTGCACCTTCGGCAGCATAGATCCGGGAGCGAAGTGCCCCTCGGCGATATACTGTTTCGCCTCATCCACTGTGATGTCATCCAGCCATTTCTCATCCGGTTTACCGTAATTGATCGCAGCCTTTTCCACTGCGGTCAGGATGATCAGAAAATCTGCGTCCAGCTCCTTCGCAAGCAGACAGCTGGCAAAGTCTTTGTCAATGACCGCGCTGGCGCCCTTTAAGTGGTTCCCCTGGCGCGTGACAGGGATGCCGCCGCCCCCGCATGCGATGACGAGATCACCGGAATCTACCATATTGCGGATCGTTCCGATCTCAATGATCTCCTGCGGCTTCGGAGAGGCGACCACACGGCGGTAGCCGCGGCCGGCATCCTCCTTCATGATATAATCATATTTTTCAGACATCATATCAGCCTGTTCTTTGGTCATGAATCTTCCGATCGGTTTGGATGGATGTTCGAAAGCCGGATCGCCGGGATCTACTCTGACCTGAGTGATCATGGTAGCCACAGGGATGTCTGTGATATTTCTGTTGAGAAGTTCTTCCCTGAGCGCATTCTGCAGATCGTATCCGATGTACGCCTGGCTCATCGCCACGCAGACGGACAGCGGCGTATTGGGCTGCTGTGGATCCTCGTGTGTGAGCGCGATCATGGCGTTGTTCACCATGCCCACCTGGGGGCCGTTGCCGTGAGCGACGACGACTTCACAGCCCTCTTCGATCAGATCAACGATCGCACGGGATGTGATCTTTACGGCTTTCATCTGTTCCGGCAGGGTATTGCCGAGGGCGTTCCCGCCCAGGGCGATGACGATTCGTTTCTTCTTTTTCATAACCTGCCTCCTGTGATCAGTCCTCTTTTACAGAAGCAATGGTCTCTACCTCGCAGAGCACTCCCTTCGGAAGATCTTTGACAGCGACGCAGGAGCGGGCCGGATTCCCTGTGAAGTATTTTGCATATACTTCGTTAAATGCGGCGAAATCGCCCATATCTGCAAGGAAGCAGGTGGTCTTTACAACGTCTGTAAAGGACGCGCCCTGACTCTCCAGAAGTGCGCCTACATTTTTCATGACCTGCTCAGCCTGCTCTTCGATGGTAGTCCCCACGACTTCCCCTGTCTCGGGAGAAAGCGGGATCTGTCCGGAAAAGAATGCGATTCCGTTCAGGACGATGCCCTGGGAATACGGTCCGATTGCTGCAGGTGCGTTTTTTGTTTCAACATATTTTAACATGGTCAGATTACCTCCTGATGAATTTATTGATGTATTTTCAGGGCGCAGCTCCGTTTTCGTCCTCCTGCGCCCCGGATTTGATCTCTGCAGGAATATTCCGCCTGCAGAATCTGATATGTTTACTCGAAGATCCTCGGCGTCGCTCTTTCTTCCAGCTTCTTGAGGATGTCGGCCGGATCGGCGAACTTCGCAAGGAAGATCATCGCTGCGATGATGTAAGGCTTGTAGCTTGCCTCTTTGTAGAGCGGATCTCTGTAGCGGTCGAATACGCTTGCGTCAACCTCGCCTTCCTCGCAGCTCACGCCGGTGATATCAGCCGGCAGACAGTGCAGGTAGAGCGCTTTGCCATTTTTTGTCGTTGCCATGAGCTCTTCTGTGCACGCCCAGTCTTTGTGCTGTGCATTCTGAGCCAGCAGTTCCTTCTCCAGCTCTTTGATGCCCTCGAAGTCGCCGCTGCCGTACAGTTCCGTACGTTTCTCCATGGCAGCGAACGGGGCCCAGCTCTTCGGATATACGATGTCGGCGTCTTTGAATGCCTCTGCCATATTGTTTGTCTTTGTGAAGGATCCGCCGGACTTCGCTGCGTTCTCTGCGGCAACAGCCTCCACTTCCGGGAACACCTCATATCCTTCCGGATGGGCGAGCACAACGTCCATTCCGAAACGGGTCATCAGACCGATGACGCCCTGGGGAACGGAGAGCGGCTTGCCGTAGGACGGAGAGTATGCCCATGACATTGCGATCTTCTTGCCCTTCAGATTCTCAACTCCGCCGAACTCGTGGATGATGTGGAGCATGTCCGCCATTGCCTGAGTCGGATGGTCGATATCGCACTGCAGGTTCACGAGAGTCGGTTTCTGCTCCAGGATGCCGTCCTTATTTCCCTGTGTCACAGCGTCCACGACTTCATGCATGTAGGCGTTTCCTTTGCCGATGTACATATCGTCGCGGATTCCGATGACGTCAGCCATGAAAGAGATCATGTTTGCTGTCTCACGTACCGTCTCGCCGTGGGCAACCTGGGATTTGCCCTCGTCCAGGTCCTGTACCTCAAGGCCCAGCATGTTGCAGGCGGAGGCGAAGGAGAAGCGGGTGCGGGTGGAATTGTCGCGGAACAGGGAGATTCCGAGACCGCTCTCGAATACCTTTGTGGAAATGTTGTGCTCTCTCATATAACGGAGCGCATCTGCCACGGTGAAGACGGCCTCAAGCTCATCGTCTGTCTTCTCCCAGGTCAGGAAGAAGTCTCCGTTGTACATATCTTTAAAGTTCAGGGCATTCAGTTTATCAATGTAATCCTGTAATGTTTTCATTTTTGTTTATCCTCCTAAAAATCATATTAAAAACCTGTTCACGTTTTATTCGCAGTAACAGTTCGGCAGGGCTGCATATACAGCTGCGCATGTTACCAGATCCTGTTTCCATGTCTTCTCGTTCGGCGCATGTGCCTGGGCTTCGGCGCCCGGTCCGAATCCGATGCACGGGATCCCGTTCCGTCCCATGATGGAGACACCGTTGGTCGAGAAGGTCCACTTGTCTGTCAGCGGACGGCTCTGACGCATCTCAAGAGTTTCTTCTGCGCCGATCCTCTTGTCGCCGTAAAGTGAAGTATAAGCTTTCTCCAGTGCCTTCGTGACCTTATGATCCTTCGGAATCGCCCAGGTCGGGAAGTAGCATTCAATCTCGTAGACGCATCCTGTGTAGGAAGGCCGGTCGTAGTTGTACATGGATACGGTCACATCGTCCCCGTATTTCTGTACACTGGGGAGTGCGCGGATCTCGTCCAGGCAGCTCTCCCAGGTCTCGCCGAATGTCATGCGGCGGTCAAGAGATACCGCGCAGGAGTCTGCCACTGCACAGCGGCTGGGTGAGGTGTAGAAGATCTGGGAGACAGTTACCGTGCCGCGGCCGAGGAAGCGGGCTTCCTCCCAGTCCGGGTTGTACTTCGGGTTCAGCATTTTAACAAGGCCTTTGATCTCAGTCTCGTCCGCGTCGTCATTTTCATTGAGCGCGCGTACATCCTGGAGAATATCAGCCATCTTGTAGATCGCGTTGTCTCCGCGCTCCGGGGCAGAGCCGTGACAGGAGACGCCTTTGACGTCCACGCGGATCTCCATGCGTCCTCTCTGTCCGCGGTAGATGCCTCCGTCTGTCGGCTCTGTGGATACGACAAATTCAGGACGTATCTTGTCTTCATTGATAATATACTGCCAGCAGAGACCGTCGCAGTCTTCTTCCTGTACCGTTCCGACGACCATGATCCTGCATCCCTCAGGGATCAGATCAAGATCTTTCATGATCCTTGCGCCGTAAACAGCGGATACGAGGCCGCCGCACTGATCCGATACGCCGCGTCCGCCGATCTCTGTGTCGTTCTCATAACCTTCGTAGGGATCGAAGTTCCAGTTGTCGATATTCCCGATCCCGACGGTGTCGATGTGCGCGTCGTAGGCGATGATCTTATCCCCGGTCCCCATGTAGCCGATGACATTTCCCTGGGGATCGATGACCACTTCGTCAAAGTCCAGTTTCTTCATCTCCGCAGCGATCGTATCAATGTGGGCTTTCTCGTCGCAGCTCTCTCCCGGATTTTTCACGATGGCGCGAAGAAATGCCGTCATATCTTTCTCATAATTCTGTGCAGCTTCTTTGATCTTGTTCAGGTCCATGGTTCTCATTCTCCTTTTCTTAAAATCCTGTGTGCATGTTTCATCAGGCGCCGGGCTGCCGGGAAAGCAGGTCCGGATGCCCGGTCAGATAAAGTTGAAAAGTTTCCTGTCTATGAAGGCGTTCGGAAAATGGCAGATCATCTGTCATTCCCGCCCCAGACGATGGACTCGTATCTCTCGGGGTCAGTGTCTCCTTCAGTGGAGAAGAGGAGGACCTTTGAACTTTCGTCGAGACCCAGATGCTCTCTTAAGGGCTGATACTCATCCATTGTCATGATGCACGCCAGTGTGCCGAAGGGGGCAGCTCCGGATTCGCCGGAAGTCACCTGTCGGTCTCCTTTGATCGGAGCGGCCAGCATGCGCATGCCGCGTGCCGCTACCCAGTCAGGCACTGCCGTGAAGGTATCTACATGGTTTTTCAGAATATCCCAGGAGATCGTGTTCGGTTCTCCGCAGGCGAGTCCGGCCATGATCGTCACCATATCGCCGTCTACGATGCGGATGTCTCCGTCTCCGGCGCAGGCTCCCTTGTACAGGCACGCTGCCGCTTCTGCTTCGACTACGATGACTTTCGGGGGATTCTCGGGATAGCGGTTGGCGAAATACCCCTGGACGGCTCCGGCAAGGGAACCGACGCCGGCCTGGATGAAAACGTGGGTCGGGCGCTCACAGCCATATCCGTGAAGCTGTTCGTCTGCCTCCATCGCCATTGTGCCGTATCCCTGCATGATCCAGGAAGGGATCTCTTCGTATCCGTCCCATGCAGTATCCTGGACCATGACGCCGTTCTCTGTCTTTTCCGCCATGGCATTTGCCATGCGCACGCATTCGTCATAGTTGTATTCCTCGATCGTAGCCTGGGCGCCCTCGGCCAGGATGTTGTTCAGCCTGGTCTGCGTGCTGCCCTTGGGCATGAGAACGACTGCCTTCTGTCCGAGCCTGCTGGCTGCCCATGCAACGCCGCGTCCGTGGTTGCCGTCCGTTGCGGTGAAGAAGGTGGCCTGCCCGAACTCTTTCCTCAGTTCTTCCGATGTGAGTACACTGTAAGGAAGCTCTGAGACATCCTTCCCGGTCTGCTTGGCTATGTAGCGCGCCATGGCGAACGAACCGCCGAGCACCTTGAACGCATTCAGCCCGAACCGGTAAGATTCATCCTTGACGTAGACTTCTTTGAGTCCCAGACGCGCTGCCATGTGGTCGAGTTTTGCCAGAGGAGTGACGCTGTACTGGGGAAAGCTTTCGTGGAAAGTACGGGCTTTCCGGACCTCGTCCAGTCCCATGATCTTCAGGTTGGCATCCGCTGTCTTCGGCATTTTGTTCACTGTCCATTTGATTGTGTCCATTGTGGAACCTCCTTCTTATACTATTATCCTTTGTCCATGTAACTGTATAATGTAAACTTTGATATTCCGAGAAGTGAAGAAACTTTATCGCCGGATTTTGTGATAAGAAAAGCACCGGCATTGTTCAGATACTGTACCACGGCGATCTTGTCGTCTTTGTTCATCATCGCGACCGGTTTCCCGACCTTGGCGATGGCCTGCTCGATGAGAAGGTCGAGAAGTTCTGTTACATTATGAGTGATCCTCTGGGGTGAGCCGGCACCGTCGTGTTCTGCATCCGTCTCCGGTTCTGTCCGGAGCAGCCCGCGGATAGAGTTCTCCGCAGCAAGCAGGGTGGTGATGTCGTAGTTCATTGAAAAGATATAGATAATGCGGCCTTTTTCGTCGCGGATATAGAGCGTGCTGGATTTCAGGATCCTGCCGTCATCTGTCCGCGTGAGATAGGCGAGCTTATCTTTGATCCTGGACGGATCCGAACTCAGCGTCTCAAGTACGATTCCGGAAGGCCCGTCGCCGGTGTGACGGTCTGAAACATGTCCGTTCTCAATATAGACGATGGACTTGTCAAGATCTTTCTTCGTCAGATCATGGATGACGACCTCGCAGGAGCTTCCGAACTGAACCGCAAGGCCGTGTGCGAGCTGCTTTAGAAAATCCAGTTTCTGATCCATTATTTCACCTGCCCTTTCCTGAAAGTATTCTGCAGAAATGTGTCTCTGTATGTGTATCGTTAAATCCATCATAGCATAAAAAAGGGCGGAGTCAATAGTTTTTCTAAAAAATTTTTAGGTTATCTAAAAAATATTTAGAATCACTGCAAAAGCCATGTGGATCAGTCTTGACGGAAGCCTGAAAATTGTATATACTTACCTCCATAGCAGGACGGCTGGCAGCTGTCAGGAGTCTGAAAAATGAAAAAGGACCGGTTGAAAAGACCGTGAGACAAAGGCGTTTTCTCTGTAACAGACAGTGGAAACGCCTTTTCTTCTGCTAAAGGCGTGGAGTGTCCGAAAGTATCCTAAAAATTTTTTAGATGCTCTAAAAATTATTTAGCACCGTTGTTGCATTTATACATTATTAATGTTATTCTATAGACAACGACCAGGATTGGTGTGCGAATTGCACAGAGATCTGTCCGAGCGTGCTGAAAATGGTATGTAAAAATAAATAAAAAGGAGAATGAAACATGCTGATTTTAGGTAATGGAAGAGTTATCACAAGAGATGATGCATGTCCGATGATCAAGAACGGGGCAGTGGCGATCGACGGAACCGCGATCTGTAAGGTGGGCGGCGACGAAGAGGTAAGAAGGGCATATCCGGGGGCAGAGTACATAGATGCGGCGGGCGGCCTGATCATGCCGGCATTTATCAATGTGCACGAGCATATTTACAGCTCGTTCGCAAGAGGACTTTCGATCAGGGGGTATGACCCGAAGGGATTTCTCGATATCCTGGATGGAATGTGGTGGACGATTGACAGAAACCTGACGCTCCACGATACATATTTGAGCGCTATGGCTACTTATATTGACAGTATCAAGAACGGTGTGACGACAGTGTTCGATCACCATGCCAGCTTCGGCTCCATAAGGGGATCGCTCTTTGAGATCGAGAGGGCGGCGAAGGAGACCGGCGTGCGCTCCTGTCTCTGCTATGAGATCTCAGACCGGGACGGAATGGACAAGGCGAGAGAGTCAGTCATGGAAAATGCAGAATTCATCCGTCACGCGCTGAAGGATGACACTGGGATGATCGCCGGCATGATGGGCATGCACGCACAGTTCACTATCTCGGATGAGACATTTGAATTTGCCGCGGAGAACAAGCCGGATGAGGTCGGGTATCATATCCATGTCGCAGAGGGGATCGAAGATCTTCACCACTGCCTGAAGCATTATGGAAAACGGATCGTGGACCGCCTGATGGATCACGGGATTCTCGGAGAGAAGACGCTCCTGGGACACTGCATCTATATCAATCCCCATGAGATGGACCTGATCAGGGAGACGGATACCATGGTGGTGCATAATCCGGAGTCAAATATGGGAAATGCCTGCGGATGTCCTCCTACGATGGAGCTGGTGCACCGGGGCATCCTCACCGGGCTCGGGACCGACGGATACACCCATGATATGATGGAATCCTTCAAGGTGGCGAACGTCCTGCACAAGCATCATCTCTGCGATCCCAACGCAGCGTGGGCGGAAGTGCCGGAGATGCTCTTTAAGAACAACGCCAGGATCGCCGGGAGATATTTCCCGCAGGAACTGGGCGTTCTGAAGGAAGGCGCGGCAGGAGATGTGATCATTGTGGACTATGATCCGCTCACACCGATGAATGCAGGCAATATCAACGGTCATCTTGTGTTCGGCGTGACCGGACATGACGTGGTGACCACAGTGGCCAACGGAAAGGTCCTTATGAAGGACAGACAGCTCACACAGATCGATGAAGAGAAGATCATGGCAGACTGCAGGCAGGCGGCGGCTGAGCTGGCAGACAGGATCAACAGCCGGTAAGGCAGCGGACCGCACGGGAAAGATTCGGTCCGGCAAGAAACAAGACAAAAGGCTTGAAGAGAAAGGAATAAGAAAATGAACGGCAAAAAGGCAGCAAAAGACAATTCAGAACTTTTTAAATGGAATGGCAGTCCGTCCATGGGACAGACACTGCCTCTGGCAGCCCAGCATGTGCTCGCCGCGGTAGTCGGATGCGTTACTCCGGCGATCCTCGTGGCGAATGCGGCGAATAATGCGGGCGGAAATGTGGACATGGGACTTCTGATCCAGGTTTCCCTTGTGTTCGCGGCGCTCTCGACGCTGCTGCAGTTATATGGAAGCAGGATAAAAATGGGATCCGGACTCCCGGTCATCATCGGAGTCAGCTTTGCATATGTTCCGACGATGACTGCAATCGCGGCGCAGGCGAAGGACGTGGATACCATATTCGGCGCCATGGTAATCGGCGGCGTTGTCGCGATCATCGTCGGTCTGACGATAAGGCAGATAAGGAAAGTGTTTCCCCCGCTTGTCATCGGTACTGTGATCCTGGCGATCGGACTCTCCCTCTATAGTACGGCAGTCAACTATATGGCAGGAAACTCATCCAACACCTATGAACTGATCGTGGAGCAGCAGGGAAAGACAGAGGCGCTCGTATACGGCTCCTGGCAGAACTGGCTGGTGGCATTTATCACACTGATCATCGTGGTGCTCCTGAACCATTATGGAAAGGGCCTGTTTAAGCTGGCCTCCATCCTGATCGGCCTGCTCTGCGGATATGTGGTGGCACTGTGCTTTGGAATGGTGGACTTCTCAACACTCTCTTCCGCAGGATGGTTTCAGATTCCGATGCCGCTTGCATTCGGCATGAAGTTCGATATTTCAGCCATCCTCCCGCTGGCGATCCTATTCCTTGTCAACTCGATCCAGGCAATGGGAGATTTCTCGGCAACGACCAGCGGCGGTATGGACAGACTGCCGACGGATGATGAACTGAACGGCGGTATCATCGGATACGGAGCCAGCAACATCGTAGGCGCATTCTTCGGGTGTCCTCCGACGGCTACATACAGCCAGAACGTAGGTATCGTAGGATCTACAAAGGTTGTCGCGAGAAGAGTATTTTCCGCAGCCGCGGTGATCCTGCTGATCGCGGGACTGATCCCGAAGTTCTCCGCACTGCTCCGGACAATTCCGCAGTGCGTGCTCGGCGGAGCGGTCGCTTCTGTGTTCGCTTCAATCGCAATGACAGGAATCAAGCTGCTCGTGACAGAGAAACTGACTTACCGCAACACAACAGTGGCAGGACTGTCCATCGCCATCGGAATGGGCGTATCCTTAAACGACGGATGTCTGAACCAGATGTCAGCCAGCATCCACAATGCACTGAACATGAGCATGAGCCTGGAGAGCTTCCAGTCTATCATTAATAATACATTTGCATCTTCGCCGGTTGTCCTGGCAACGATCTTTGCGGTGATCCTGAATCTGATCCTGCCGAAAGACAAGCCGGGCGCAGAGTAGGATCCGGAGATGCCGGAAAAGGAGGAGAGAGCATGAGTGATATAATGCGGCCCATGGCCTTTGAACAGCTTCTGAACTGGATTCTGACGGAGAAGAAGCAGAGCGGCACAGTATTCGGGACACACCACCCCTACCATGCTGAAAAAAAATATGACAGAACGATCTTCGGGCGTTCTCTTGAGACGCCTGTCGGTCCGGCGGCCGGACCACACACCCAGCTGGCGCAGAATATCGCCGCGGCATACTATACGGGAAGCCGTTTCTTCGAACTGAAGACGGTTCAGATCATGGACGGAGCGGAGCTGTCGGCCTGCGTCAATAAGCCGTGCATCAAGGCGGATGACGAGTGCTATAACTGTGAGTGGTCTACAGAGCTGTATGTGCCGCAGGCGATGGAAGAGTACATTAAGGCGTGGTTCCTCTGCAAGGTGATGGCGAAGGAGTTCGCTCTCGGAAGCATGGACGGATTTCAGTTCAACATCAGTGTGGGATATGATCTGGCGGGCATTCAGTCAGAGAAGATCGACAGCTTCCTGAATACGATGAAGCATGCGCAGGATTCAGAGATCTTCAGGTCCTGTAAGGAGTACCTGCTCAGGAATACTGATCTGTTCGAGCATGTTACAGAGGAAGATATAGAGAGCATCTCAGGGGACATCTGTAACTCTGTGACGATCTCCACTCTCCACGGATGTCCTCCTCAGGAGATCGAGAAGATCGCCATGTATCTGATCACGGAAAAAGGGTTCCATACATTTATCAAATGTAATCCGACTCTTCTCGGGTATGAATATGCGAGAAAGATCATGGATGACATGGGGTATGATTATGTGGCGTTCGGCGACTTCCATTTTAAGGACGATCTGCAGTATGAAGACGCGGTCCCCATGCTGGCCAGGCTGATGAAGGTCTGCGGGGAGAGAAATCTGGAGTTCGGTGTAAAGATCACAAACACATTTCCGGTGGATGTGAAGCAGAATGAACTTCCAAGCGAAGAAATGTACATGTCCGGGAAGTCGCTCTATCCGCTGTCCATCTCCCTTGCGGCGAAGCTGGCGGAGGAGTTCGATGGAAAACTGAGGATCTCCTACTCAGGCGGAGCAGATTTCCATAATATAAAGGGCATCGTGGATGCAGGAATCTGGCCGGTGACGGTTGCGACGACGCTGCTGAAGCCGGGCGGATATGACCGGATGGCGCAGATGGCGTCCCTTCTGGAAGAAGAAAATGCTGTTTTCGAGGGAGTCAGTGCAGAAAAAGCCGGAAAACTGGCAGAGGAAGCAAAGACCAGCCCGTACCATGTGAAGGCGGTGAAGCCGCTTCCGTCCAGAAAGATGAAGCAGCAGGTCCCGCTCATCGACTGTTTTACGGCACCGTGTAAAGAAGGATGCCCGATCCATCAGGATATTACCGCCTATCTGCAGCTTGTGAAGGAAGAAAAATATGAGGAAGCGCTCCAGGTCATCATCGAGAAGAACCCGCTTCCCTTTATCACGGGGTCGATCTGCTCCCATGCATGTATGGGAAAATGTACCCGGAATTTCTATGAAGAGCCGGTCTATATCAGAGGAATGAAGCTGATAGCGGCGGAGAATGGATATGAGGCACTCATGGAGAAGCTTGAGACGCCGGCCGTAACGAGACCCGGAAAGGCAGCTGTGATCGGAGGAGGACCTGCAGGTATGGCGGCGGCCTATTTCCTGAGAAGGGCCGGAATGGAAGTCACGCTGTTTGAGAAGAATAATGCCTTAGGCGGTGTGGTGCGCCATGTGATTCCGGAATTCCGCATCCCGGGCAGCGCCATCGACAGAGATGCGGCGCTCCTGGAGAAGATGGGTGTGAACATCTTCCTGAACTCAGAGATCAGCGACATCAGCATGCTGAAAAATGCGGACTACACAGCCGTTATCGTGGCGGCGGGCGCGTCGGAGCCGGGCGTGCTGAAGCTGGAGAAGGGAGAGCCGGTGAACGCTCTGCAGTTCCTGGCGGACTTCAAGGCGAAGGACGGAGATCTTGATATCGGAAAGAACGTAGTCGTCATCGGCGGAGGAAATACAGCGATGGACACAGCCAGAGCCGTAAAACGGACGAAAGGCGTGGAGCACGCTTATCTTGTATACAGAAGAACGAAGCGGTATATGCCGGCGGATGAGGAAGAACTTGTCATGGCAGTTGATGACGGAGTGGAATTCATGGAGCTCCTGGCACCGGTGAAGCTGGAAGGCAGCAGGCTCGTCTGCAGAGTGATGCAGCTGGGCGATTTCGACGCATCGGGAAGACGCGGCGTTGTGGAGACAACAGAGGAGAAAGAGATTCCGGCAGATACTGTCATTGCCGCGGTAGGTGAACATGTTCCGACAGCATTCTATAAGGCGAATGGAATCAATGTAAACGACAGAGGGCGGGCGATCGTCAACGAAGAGACTCTGGAGACGAACCTTCCCGGCGTCTATGTCATCGGCGACGGCCTGGGCGGACCGGCTACCGTGGTAGAAGGGATACGCGACGGCCTGAAGGCGGCTGAGGCTGTTATCGGCAGCGCACTTGTGAAAGATCATGAGGCACATACAGAGGAAACAGAGATCTATGGCAGGAGAGGAGTCCTGGCGGACCAGAGGGAAGGAAAGGAAGAGAGCGGGCGATGCCTCGGATGTTCCGGGATCTGTGAGAACTGTACAGAGGTCTGCCCGAACCGGGCAAATATTTCCATCTGCGTGCCGGGAATGGAGAAGCACCAGATCATCCATGTGGATTATATGTGCAATGAATGCGGAAACTGCAGGAGCTTCTGTCCTTACGACAGTGCACCTTATCTGGATAAGTTTACCCTGTTTGCGGATGAGAAGGATATGGAGGATAGCAGCAATCAGGGGTTCGCGGTTCTTGACAGAGAGGCGGTGCGATGCAGGGTACGGTTCTTCGGAGAGACGACCGTCTGGACAAAGGGAGAGGAAACGAGGATACCGGATGCTCTCCAGAAGCTTATGGAGACAGTGTGTACAGAATATTCTTACCTGTTAAGACCGTAGAAAATGTCCGGGAACGTAAGAAAGCGGGAACAGGGACGTACTGCATGAGCAGAGCGTTCCGGAGGCAGAGTAACCGGTCGGCATAAAAAATCAGCAGCAGAAAGAAGGGGTCAGTGATGAAAAGGTTATTTAAAGGCGGAACAGTGGTCAGCGGAGAGCGGATGCAGGAGCTCGATCTTCTCGTAAAGGGGGAGAAGATCCTGGCAGTTGGAAAGGATCTGTCGTTCCGGGATGCGGAGATCGTAGACGTTAAGGGAAAATATCTTTTCCCGGGCTTTATTGACGCGCATACGCACATGGCGCTGGAAGTGAGCGGGACGGTCACCGCGGATGGATTTTATACAGGAACAAAGGCGGAACTGGCAGGAGGGACCACCTGTATCATTGATTTTGCCACCCAGTATGCAGGAGAGTCACTGACTGAGGCGCTCCAGAACTGGCACAGGAAGGCGGACGGGGAAGCGTCCTGCGATTATGCCTTCCACCTTGCGCTCTCTGAATGGAATGAAGAGATCAGCAGAGAACTGGAAAAAGTGGTGAAGGAGGAGGTCTCTTCTTTCAAGCTCTATATGACTTATGACAACCGGGTCGACGATGAGACCATGTACGAGGTGCTCTCCCGCCTGAAGGAGCTGGGCGGCATCGCCGGGGTACACTGTGAGAACCACGGCATCATCAGCGCAAGGCTTAAGGAAGTGGAGAAGAAAAAAGGGAACAGAAAGGACGTCTCCGATTATCCGTGGACGCGCCCGAAAGAGGCGGAGGCGGAGGCTGTGTCAAGGCTTCTTAAGATCGCGAAGTGTGTGGACACCCCGGTGATCGTCGTGCATCTGAGTACGGCGGCAGGGTACCGGGAGATCCTCCGTGCAAGAGAAGCGGGACAGACGGTCTATGTGGAGACCTGTCCCCAGTATCTTCTCATGGACGAAAGCAGGTATTCCCTGCCGGCAGAAGAGGCGAGACGTTATATGATCGCGCCGCCGCTCCGCAAAAAGAAAAACCAGGAGATCCTCTGGGAGGCTCTGAAGGAAGGGCGGATCCAGACGATATGTACCGATCACTGCAGTTTTACAAAAGAGCAGAAAGAGGCGGGAGCAGAGGACTTCGCGAAGACGCCCTGCGGCATGCCGGGCGCTGAGGAACGTCCGGCGCTGATCTGGCAGTTCGGCGTCAATGAGGGGCGCATCACGCCGGAGCAGATGTGCGCGTATCTGTCGGAAAACCCGGCAAAGCTCTATCACCTGTATCCGTGGAAGGGACGGCTGATCCCGGGCGCTGATGCGGATATCGTGGTGTGGAATCCGGAAACAGAGTGGACGATGACTGCGGAAGATCAGCAGTCCGCCTGCGATTACTGCCCGATGGAAGGGACGAAGATCCGGGGGAGAGCCGAGCAGGTTTATCTGCGAGGTGAGCTTGTGGCGGAGAACGGAAAGGTCCTCGCAGAGAGAAAAGGGTGCTATGTCAAGCATGGCGCCGGTGAATAGATACCCCATGGTGTGCGGTGTCAGGGACGGCAGGCTGCGAGAAGTCCATTCGCTGCGCAGCGCCGTGGGACTGTGCGGAATTCCCTCCCCGGTCATCTCAGCAGTGGGCGCGGGAGGAAAGACCAGTTCGATCCGCTGTCTGGCGCAGGAATACGTTGAGCGCGGACAGAGGGTGATCGTTCTGACGACCACACATATGACAGCAGAGGACAGACCATGGTTCCTTCTGGAACCGTCTGAAGAAAAGATGCGGGAGCTGCTTGCAGCGTACGGTCAGGCGTGGGTGGGGACACCGGCGCCTGGCGGAAAGATGCAGGGAGTTCCCTGTGAATTTCTGGAGATAATATGGAAGATGGGACTGCCTGTCCTGATCGAAGCGGACGGAGCGCGGCGTCTGCCTTTGAAAGTGCCCGGGGAGCAGGAACCGGTGATCCTGCCGGAGACGACCCACGTGCTTTCGGTATACGGTCTGGATGCGGTCGGCGGGAAGATCGGGGATGTCTGCTTCAGGCCAGAGCGGGCGGCAGCGCTTTTGAATAAGAATATAACAGAACAGATTACAGTGGAGGACGTGGCGTTTCTCGCAGCATCAGAACAGGCGGGAAGGAAAGGATGTCCGAAAGGTGCTGTGTACACGGTCATTTTAAATAAAGCGGACGATTTGAGGTGGAGAGGTTATGCCCTCGAGATCTGCAACATGCTGAAGGAGGAAGGAATCGAAAATACGATCGTGACCTGCTTCGGAGAGAGCGGCGGATGAGCGTCTCTGTCCTGAAACCGGGAGGAAAACGGAAAAATGAAAATATTGATTAGAGGCGCAGGGGATCTGGCGACGGGCATCGCATCCAGGCTTTATGGAGCCGGGCATCAGATCCTGATGACAGAGATCGAAGTCCCGCTCACTGTACGGCGGACAGTGGCTCTCTCGAGGGCAGTGTATGAAAAAAAAGTGCAGATTGAAGAGATGGAAGGCTTTCTGGCAGAAGACGGTCAGTCGGCGCAGGCAGTGCTGGAGCGGGGCGGTATCGCGGTGATGGTCGATCCGGAGATGGAGTGCCGGAAATGGTTCCGGCCGGATGTGATCGTGGATGCGATCCTGGCGAAGAAGAATCTGGGGACAGGTATCACGGATGCCCCGTTTGTGATCGGCGCAGGACCGGGATTTACTGCAGGGAAGGACTGCAACTGTGTGGTAGAGACAAAACGCGGACATACGCTGGGAAATCTCATTTGGAAAGGCAGCGCCATCCCTAATACCGGGGTGCCGGGCAATGTAGGGGGCTATACCATCGAGAGGCTGATCCGCGCAGGCGCAGACGGCAGGATGGAACCGAAGGCGCAGATCGGCGACTATGTGGAGAAAGGACAGATCGTTGCTCTTACAGGCGGCGTGCCGGTATACGCCCAGATGTCCGGGATCGTCCGAGGGATGCTGCAGGAGGGCGTTGATGTGTGGAAAAACCTGAAGATCGGAGATATCGATGCGAGGACGGAAACAGCGCACTGTTATACGGTGTCTGATAAAGCCAGAGCGATCGGGGGAGGAGTCCTTGAGGCGGTGACCGGATTTGAGCGGATGAAAGACCGTTTCGGGATCGTTATCCTGGCGGCGGGAGCAGGAACACGGTTCGGAGGAAACAAGCTGAATGCCCTGGTCAGGAACAGGCCTCTCTATGAGCATATGCTGGAGAAGACCAGGGCATTCGGGGCTTTCCCTGCATATATCGTTACAGGAGAGAAAGCGATCGCAGAGGCGGCTGAGAAGAGAGGGATCACACCGGTGTGGAATTGTGAACCTGAGAGGGGGATCTCCCGTTCTCTCAGACTGGGGCTTGAGCGTGCACTGGACTGCCATCCCGGACTGAAAGGCATTCTCTTTTCAGTATGTGATCAGCCGGGAATTGAGACTTCAACGATCCAGCGGATCTTCAATGCAGGGATGCTCCACCCCGGAAGCATCGTCTGTGCAGGGAACGGCGGGAGGACGGGAAATCCGGTCCTCTGGGACAGAAAATATTTTCCGGAACTTCTCGGACTGACCGGGGATGAGGGCGGCAGACAGGTGATGAGGAGACATCGGGACAGCCTGCGGATCGTTCAGGCGGATCCGGAGGAACTGAAGGACATTGACCGGAAGGAAGATCTGTTGATGTAGTATGGATACTGGTGCGTGCAGCCAGGGAGAACAAAAAGAGGCAGTTCCGGCGCGCACAGAAGGGAATGCCGGGAGCATTCCCGCGGTAAAAGGAGAGGAAGAGTATGGGCCAGAAGCGGAAGAAAAGAGTGGCTGTTGTACAGTGCGCGGGCGGCTGCCGTGCCGAAATGGATGCTCTGAGGAGTGAGTGGGCAGGGGACTGCAGACAGATGTCGGAAAGCAGTCCGGAAGGAATCTGTAAGTGGGGGTGTCTCGGACAGGGCAGCTGCACAGCGGTCTGCAGGATGGAGGCGATCCGCATTAACAGAAACGGAGCGGCAGAAGTGGACCGGGAGAAATGCGTGGGCTGCGGTCTATGCGTGAAGGCATGTCCGCGGGGGCTGATCCGGATCATTCTGCCGGAATCTTCTATATACCCGGCATGTGCCAGCGAGGACACTGGCGCACAGACGAGAAAGTACTGCAGTACAGGCTGCATCGCATGCGGGATCTGCGTGAAGAACTGTCCGGTGAATGCGGTCAGCATAGAAAACAGTCATGCAGTGATCGATGAAGAGAAGTGTATCGCGTGCGGCATGTGCGCGGTGAAATGTCCGAGAGGCGCGATCATAGATTATGACGGAATCTTTACGGTCCGGGAAGTGCAGGTGGAACGATGAAGAAGAACTATTGCTTTACAGTAAACGGAATCATGCGGAGCACAGATCAGGATAAGCCGCTGCTCCGGTATCTGCGGGATGATCTTCACCTGCATTCTGTCAAGGACGGCTGCAGCGAGGGCGCCTGCGGTACGTGTACCATCGTCGTGGACGGAAAAGCGGTGAAGTCCTGCGTGCTGACGACAAAGCTTGCCGCAGGGAAAAATATCATTACGACGGAAGGCCTGACGGAGGAGGAAAAGGAAGCCTTTGTATATGCTTTCGGCTCGAAGGGCTCCGTACAGTGCGGCTTCTGCATCCCGGGAATGGTGATGGCGGGAAAGGCTTTGATCGACCGGGTTCCGGATCCGACAGAGGAAGAGATCAAGACCGCGCTGAAGGGAAATATCTGCCGCTGTACAGGATATAAGAAGATCATCGAAGGAATCCAGCTCGCGGCAGCGATCCTGCGCGGAGATGAGAAGATAGAAGCGAGTCTGGAGAAGGGCGATGTATACGGAGTCGGAAAGAAAGCCTTTCGTCTTGACGTCAGGGAGAAGGTGCTTGGATACGGCGAATATCCGGACGACGTGGAGATGGAGGGAATGGTGTATGCATCGGCTGTCCGCTCAAAGTATCCGCGTGCCAGAGTGCTCGACATCCACTACGAAAAGGTGCTAGAGCTTCCGGGGGTACTGGATGTGCTGACAGCGGATGATGTTCCCAACAATAAGGTGGGACATCTGCAGCAGGACTGGGATGTGATGATCGCAAAGGGCAGCATCACCCGCTGTGTCGGCGATGCTGTCTGTCTGGTCATCGCGGAGACGCGGGAGATCCTGGACCAGGCAAAGAAGCTGGTCAAGATCGATTATGAAGTGCTGAAGCCGGTCACCTCTGTCCATGAAGCGATGGCAGAGGATGCGCCTAAGGTCCATTCGAAGGGGAATCTGTGCCAGAGCCGTCATGTGACCCGGGGAGATGCTAAGACAGCGCTGGCGAATTCAAAGTACGTGGTGACACAGAAATATACGACGCCGTTTACGGAGCATGCCTTCCTTGAGCCGGAGTGTGCGGTGGCGTTCCCCTATAAGGACGGCGTGAAGGTCTATTCCACTGATCAGGGAGTCTACGACACGAGAAAGGAAATCTCTATTATGTTCGGCTGGGAGCCGGAGCGTGTTGTGGTTGAGAACAAGCTGGTCGGCGGAGGGTTCGGCGGCAAAGAAGACGTGTCCGCCCAGCATATCGCTGCGCTGGCCGCAGTGAAAGTGCAGCGGCCGGTAAAGGTCGTATTTTCCCGGCAGGAGTCCATCAATTTCCATCCGAAGCGCCACGCCATGGAAGGCACGTTCACGCTGGGATGTGATGAAAACGGGATCTTTACGGGACTGGACTGTGAGATTTATTTCGATACGGGGGCATATGCATCTCTGTGCGGCCCTGTTCTGGAGCGGGCGTGCACCCATTCGGTGGGCCCCTACTGTTATCAGAACACGGATATCAGAGGATACGGATATTATACAAATAATCCGCCGGCTGGAGCGTTCCGGGGATTCGGCGTCTGTCAGAGTGAGTTTGCTCTGGAGTCGAACATTAACCTTCTGGCGGAGAAGGTGGGCATCTCGCCCTGGGAGATCCGCTACCGCAATGCCATTGAGCCGGGGAAAGTCCTTCCCAACGGGCAGATCGCAGACTGTTCCACAGCTTTGAAGGAGACGCTTCTGGCGGTGAAGGACGCCTATGAGAGCAATCCGGGCAGGGCGGGCATTGCCTGTGCCATGAAAAATGCGGGAGTGGGCGTCGGGCTTCCGGACAAAGGAAGGGCGAAGCTGATCGTACATGACGGGAAGGTGGAGCTGTACAGTGCGGCTTCGGACATCGGCCAGGGCTGTGCCACTGTGTTTGTCCAGATGGTCGCGGAGAAGACCGGACTGGGAAAAGAGCAGATCAGGAATATGGGCGCAAACTCGGAAGTGGCACCGGATTCCGGTACAACGTCGGGATCCCGTCAGACGCTGATCACGGGCGAGGCGGTCAGGATGGCAGCAGCGGATCTGAATGAAGAATTGAAGAAGGCGGGCGGTGACCTGGGAAAACTGGAAGGAAGAGAATTCTTTGCGGAGTTCTTCGATCCGACAGACAAGCTTGGGGCAGATGTGCCATACCCCAAGAGCCATGTCGCATATGGATTTGCCACCCACGTGGTCATCCTGGATGATGAGGGAAGGGTGAAAGAGGTCTATGCGGCCCATGATTCGGGCAAGGTGGTCAATCCGATCTCAATCCAGGGACAGATCGAGGGCGGTGTCCTGATGGGACTGGGATATGCGCTGACCGAAGACTTTCCGCTGAAGGATTCAGTACCCCAGGCAAAATACGGAACTCTGGGGCTGCTGCGGTCCACGCAGATTCCGGATATCCATGCCATCTATGTGGAGAAGGAAGAACTGCTTCCGTTTGCATATGGCGCAAAAGGGATAGGGGAGATCGCAACTATACCGACCGCGCCGGCAGCGCAGGGGGCGTATTATGCCATGGATCATGTCCTTCGGACGAAGCTGCCGATGGAAGATACATATTATTCAAAAAAGCAGAAGGCGGTCCGATAGATCTGTATGGATGCAGGCTGCTATAAATTAAGACGGGTCAGAAAGCGGGGATGGAATTGATGAGGATCGGAGCGGTGATCGCCGCCGCGGGAGCGCCGGGCGGGTTTCGCTCCTATGATGAGATGGAGCATATTGACGGGAGCAGAATGATCAGAAGGATGATCTACAGTTTCCGCCGCGCAGGCGTGGAAGATATCGTCATAGTGACGGGATATAAGGCGGAGGAGACAGAAAAGAAGCTGGCAAAGCTGGGGGCTGTTTTTCTGAGAGCAGAAGATTATGAGGCGGAGCAGATGATTGATTTCGCGGTGCGTGGATTCACCTACCTGGAGAATACCTGTGGCAGGATTTTCTTCGGCCCGTCCGACGTTCCGCTTTTCACAGAGGATACGCTCAGGATCATGCTGGAACAGGACGCTCCGGTAGTTATCCCGGTATATGAGGGGAGGAAAGGCCATCCTGTCCTGATCGACGCGGGACTGACCCGGGGTATTGCCTCATACTTGGGAGAAAGAGGGCTGAAGGGCGCTATCGACGCATCCGGAGCAGAGATTGTCCTTGCAGAGGTGAGCGACGGCGGCGTGCTCATCCGGGCGGGGAGCGAAGAACGATTCGAGGAGGTGGCGGAAAAGGAATGTCCGCCGCCTGTTTATCCGAGAGTCAAGGTACAGTTTGTAAAGAACGAACCATTTTTCGGTCCTGGGATGATGGTGATCCTGAAACAGATCGAGGTGCTTGGAAGCGTGCGTGAAGCATGCGAGAAAGCAGGAATGTCATACAGTAAAGGCTGGTCCCTGATCCGAACAGCGGAGCGCGAGCTTGGCTGTACCATCGTGGAACGGAGTCCGGGCGGAAGGACTGGGGGGACTGCCAGAGTCAGCGAGAACGGCCGCAGTCTGATGGAGAAATATGAGAGGCTGGAGCGGGAGACCGCTGAGGCTGCGGAGAAAAAATATAGAGAGATCTTCGGAGATATTCTGTAGAATATTTTCCGACGGAAAGAACACCTCTGCGTTCGGATATTTCATCCGATGCGGAGGTGTTCTTTTGTGCCTGCAGGAAAATTATCTCTGTTCATGGATTTATCGATTGTTTTTTAAAAAATAATTGGATATACTATAAACAGGATATTTTATACAGGAGGAGCCCTATTATGAAGGGAAGGATTTTAGCGGTACTGCTGGCAGGGAGCATGGTATTCTCTATGGCGGCATGCTCATCGGGAAGAGATGGCGGTCAGACATCAGGCAGCGGAGAGGTGAAGACGGCAGAGGGCAGTAAAGACGAGACAGAGATCCAGGTGTTTATCGCTGCAAGCCTGAATACAGTGATGACAGAGCTTGCAAATATGTACAATGGAGAGCACCCGGAGGTGAAGATTACGTTCAATCCGGACAGTTCAGGGACGCTCCTGACACAGATCGAGGAAGGCTATGAGTGCGATATCTTTTTCTCAGCAGCACAGAAGCAGATGGATGAACTGGAAGCGGACGGACTTATGGCAGAGGGAACGAGATCCAATGTGGTCAACAATCAGGTCGTTGTCGTCACGCTGAAGGACAGCGGAACAAAAGTGACGGGACTTGAGAATCTCGGCGAAGCAGAGAGCATCGCACTGGCAGGCGGAAGCGTGCCTGTCGGCAGATATACTCGGCAGGCACTCATCAGCCTCGGCATTCTGCCTGAGACAGATGATCCGGCATCGATCACCACAGAGCAGATATCTGAGGCGCTGGGAGGCGTTGAGATCAGTGAGCAGGACAATGTGAGCAAGGTTCTCTCCGCAGTAGTGGAAGGTTCCTGTGAGGTGGGGACAACATACTATTCCGATACATACGGGTATGAGGATGAACTCGATATACTTCAGACAGTCAGCTATGATCTGACAGGAGACGTGATCTACCCGATCGCCCGCGTCGTAAACGAGGAGGCAGATGAAGCGCAGTCTGCCGCAGCGGATGATTTCCTCGCATTTGTGCTTTCGGATGAGGCGAAAGCGGTATTTGATTCCTATTATTTTGACACGGAAGTAGAGTAGATGAGTATGGAAGAGATAATGCAGATCATGAAAGAACTGGACTGGAGTCCTCTTTTCATCTCCCTGAAGACAGGAGTCGTGGCGACGGTCCTCTCCTTTTTCCTGGGAATCTTTGCGGCAAGGAAGGCCGTGAAGGCTTCTGCGGGAAAGAAAGCTGTCATAGACGGGATACTGACACTTCCCATGGTGCTTCCGCCGACTGTGGCGGGCTTCTTCCTGCTCCTTCTGTTCAGCAGGAGGAGGCCGCTGGGAGAATTCCTGTTTGACGAGTTCGGTTTCAAGGTAGTCCAGACCTGGCTGGGCTGCGTGATCGCTGCGACAGTGATCGCGTTTCCACTTATGTACCGCAATGCCAGAGCTGCCATGGAGCAGATCGATGCCAATCTGGTCTATGCGGCGCGGACACTCGGCATGTCCGATATAAAAATATTCTGGAAAGTCATTGTGCCGACTGCCGGTCCGGGGATCGCATCAGGGACGATCCTGACCTTCGCAAGGGCGCTCGGTGAATATGGGGCCACCTCCATGCTGGCGGGAAATATTCCGGGAAAGACGGGGACGATCTCCCAGAAGATCGCCATGGTCATCCAGGATGGCGATTATCTGACAGCCGGGATCTGGGTGGCGGTCGTGATGGTCATCGCATTCGTGGTCATCTTTCTGATGAACCTGATCTCAGGCAAGAAGATGAAGAATATCGGGAGGTGGTAAGCAGTGGCGATATCTGTTGAGATCCATAAGAAGCTGAACACCTTCAATCTTGATATCAGCTTCCGCAGTACATCGAGGCGGATCGGCATACTTGGTGCATCCGGCTGCGGAAAGAGCATGACGCTTAAGAGCATCGCCGGGATCGAGACTCCGGACGAGGGGAAGATCACAGTGGAGGGGCGCACGCTTTTTGACCGGAAAGAGAAGGTGAACCTGAAGCCCCAGAAAAGGAATGTGGGATATCTGTTCCAGAATTACGCGCTTTTTCCAACTATGACGGTGGAGAAGAACATCGCTGCCGGCCTGAAGGGCAGCAGACGGGAAAATGCGCGGCGCGTGCGTCAGATGGTGGAGAAATTTCAGCTCGGCGGACTGGAGAAGCAATTCCCCGGACAGCTCTCCGGAGGCCAGCAGCAGAGAACAGCGCTGGCGCGCATCATGGCGTATGAGCCGGATGTGATCCTGCTGGACGAGCCCTTCTCGGCGCTTGACATGTACCTTAAAGATCAGCTCCAGAGAGAACTGATCGAGATGCTGGAGGACTATCAGGGGACCGTTATCCTTGTCTCCCATGACCGGGATGAAGTCTACCGGTTCAGCGAGGAACTTCTCATCATCGATCAGGGGCGGATCGTGAGAGCTGGAGAGACGAAGCAGATTTTTCAGAATCCGATCGCGAAGGAGGCGGCGAGACTGACCGGCTGCAAAAATTTCTCCAGGGCAGAACGGATCGACAGCCATACGCTGAGGGCGGCGGACTGGGGAATCACGCTCCATATCAGCCGGGAGATTCCGGAAGATACGGTATACATCGGATACAGGGCACATGACTTCATCCCGGTGTGGGGAGAGAGAGGAGAGAACATGATCCGGTTCAGTCTGGAGAGCAGCGCAGTGCTTCCGTTCGAGCGGAATTATTATATCCGGCCAGAGACCGGCGGGGCGGAAGACATCGGCTCCCCGGGGGAAGTCCTCTGCTGGTTCGTCCAGAGAGACAAGACGGCGCTCCTGGATGAGAGAGGAATGCCCGATTATCTCGCGTTTGCTGAGGATGGAATCCTCTTTCTCCACTGAGAAGAACAACGGAAAAACTTTAGTAATAAAACACTGTAAAACATATTTACAGGCAGCAGAAACTGTTATATAATGAGCACTCGTAAAGTGAAGAATGAGGGATATGCCGCGGCCAGGCGTATCCTTTTTTCACGCAGAAATCAATGAAAGAGGGGTGCTCATGCATGAAATCGGCACAGAGTGATATGACGTCCGGTTCGCCGATGAAGATCATACTCTGGTTTACGCTTCCTATCTTTATCGGAAATGTATTTCAGCAGTTTTATAATATGGCGGATGCGGTCATTGTGGGGAAATTTGTGGGAAACAATGCGCTTGCGGCGGTCGGGAGTACGGGAACGATCATGTTTTTGATCAATGGATTTGTGATCGGAATGACGGCGGGATTTACTGTTCTGACTGCCCAGAAGTTCGGAGCGGGAGATGAGCGGGGAATCCGGAAGAGCGTGACAGGAGCGGCGTGGCTGTCGCTGATCGTGGGACTGATTCTGACAGCAGCGTTTATGGTATTTATGAAGCCGCTGCTGACGCTGATGAACACACCTGCGGATATTTTTGACGATGCCTATGCGTATATCATGATCATAAGCGGAGGGATCCTCGCGCAGATGCTGTACAATCTGCTGGCAAGCATCCTCAGAGCGCTCGGGAACAGCAGGGTGCCGCTGTATTTTCTGATCCTGTCGGCAGTTTTAAATATCGTTCTGGATCTGGTGTTCGTCATCGTGTTTCAGATGGGAGCGGCAGGAGCTGCCGTGGCGACGATCATTTCCCAGGGTGTATCGGGCCTTCTCTGCCTTGTCTATATCGGGAAGAAAGTACAGCTGCTGAGGATGACAAAGGAGGACTGGAAACCCCAGACAACACTCCTGTCAGCCCAGCTGAAAGTCGGGATTCCGATGGCGCTGCAGTATTCGATCACTGCCATCGGAACAATGATGGTCCAGTCCTCGCTGAATATTCTGGGCTCTACGCTGGTGGCGGCATACACTGCGGCGGGAAAGATCGAGCAGGTCGTCACGCAGGCTTACATTGCGATGGGAACGACCATGGCGACGTACGGCGCGCAGAATATGGGGGCAGGGGACGTCCCGCGTATCAGACAGGGATTTAAAGCCTGCACGATCATTGGCATAGTCTATTCGTTCATCGCAGCTGCCTTTGTCATGACAGCCGGAAAATATATGACCTATCTGTTTGTGTCAGAGGATGTAGGAACGATCATGAATTCTGTGGATATCTATCTGAAGTGTGTGGGAATCTTCTTTATTCCGCTGGCGGTTGTGAATATCTACCGGAACGGAATTCAGGGACTTGGCTACGGGCTGCTGCCGATGACGGCGGGAATCGCGGAACTGATCGGAAGAGGCGTGGTCGCTGTCATAGCGGCGGGACAGAGGAGTTATCTGGGCGTCTGTCTTGCAAGCCCGGCGGCATGGATCCTGGCAGGCGGTCTGCTGATTGTGATGTATTACTATATCATGAACCATGACATCAAAAAAATATTCCGCGGCAGTGCCGGGAATATGAAAGATGTCGTCTGATCTGAAGTTATGTATTAGGCGAAGTCCAATGGCCGTGCACACAGGCTGTATGTACAGCCATCGTCTTCTTTGTTGATAACTATACAATATCAGAGAAATGTGAATCGGCTGTGACAAGAGTCAGAAGAATTTTTGAAGATTATTAAATAAAAATGAAATACTCTGAAATACCTGGAAACAGGTCATATCAGGAAGAAACGATGCATACTATGACGCACTGTTCACAGTATGCATCGTTTCTTTTGAGGCGCTGATCCAGCGGGGCTTCTCAGCCTCAAACCTCTCATAGAGCCAGGCGACCGCCTGATCCATTCCCTCGTCAGACAGCGGGAAAATGGCGCTCTCCTTGTCTTCGTCGGGAGTATCCTCAAAGCACCAGGGTTCCGGGTAGATATAGACAGTGAAAGTGGTGCTGTTTTTTCCGTCATCGCCGCGGAAGAAATAGCGCATTCCGTGATGGCTGCCGGAAAACGGCTCCTTTTTCAGTCCCCCGAAAGGAATCAGTCTCTTGTCGATCATGTGAGTAACCTTCTTTCTTTAACAGTGGGCGGCAGAACCGGGCAGAAGAACAGAGTCAGCATACGAGGTCCTGCACGATCCGTATACTGACTCTATTATAGTGGAAAAAGCCGGGATGTGCCAGCCTTTTTGAAAAACCGGCGGCGGAGCTCGGTTTACTGTGCCGCTCTGGCGGCAAATTCAGTGGTCACAAGATCTTCATATGGAGCGCGCATAGCCAGCTCTCCGGCACTCTCCAGGATATCCTGGAGCAGATCAAAGCTGCTTTCCTCAAAGATCAGATTGCTCTTCCATGTATCCTGGTCATAATAACGCGTCACGATCGTTGTGATAGTCTCCAGGTCCGTCTCCGGGAACTGAGGCTCGATGACTTCGGCGATTTCCTCCGGGGAGTGAGTCTGGACATAGTCCATGCCCTTCTGCAGAGCATTGGTGAATCCCTGGATGATCTCAGGATTCTCTTCGATAAAGCTCTTCTTTGCGCTGAATGCGGTGTACGGGACGTAGCCGCTGTCTTCGCCGAGAGAGGCGACCACATATCCTTTGCCTTCGGATTCCAGTGTGGTCGCGCCGGGTTCGAATTCAACCGTAAATTCTCCCTGGCCTTCGGCAAATGCAGCCGCTGTGGAACCGAAATCAATATTCTGGTTGATCTCCAGATCCGTCTCGGGATCGATCCCATTCTGCTTCAGGATATACTCGAAGACCATCTCCGGCATTCCGCCCTTGCGTCCTCCGAGGACAACGCTGCCTTTAAGATCCTCCCACCGGAAATCGGGCATCTCCTCCCGGGCGACGAGAAAGTTCCCGGCGCGCTGCGTGAGCTGGGCAAAGTTTACTACATAGTCCGTGGCTCCTTCATTGTAAGTGTAGATGGATGCTTCGGAACCCATGAAGCCGATGTCAGCTTCTCCGGAGATCACGGCGGTCATGGTCTTATCTGCGCCAAATCCACACACAAGATCCAGGTCAATTCCCTCCTCGGCAAAATACCCTTCCTCCACTGCAGCATACATCGGGGCATAGAAGATCGAGTGCGCAACTTCGTTTAAAGTGACTTCTGTGAGTCCTGTTTCTTCTTTCTGTCCGGCATCCTCCGGTCCGGGGGATTCACTCTTCCGGGAACAGCCCGCCAGCAGCGCGAGGGTGAAGACTGCGGCGAGGGCACATGCAAGTAAACGCTTTTTCATAATATTCTCCCTGTATTGTTTTAGGTTGTCACTATACTATATGAGCTGTGGAGGAGAGGGGTGCGCAGGACGGTGCAGACTTTTTCCGCATGCAGAAAATCAAAAATAAAGAAAAAAAGCGGATACCGGACTGTAAATCCGATATCCGCCGACTCTGCGGTCATATGATTCGACAGGAAAGGAGGTATACCTTCTTTCTGCGGTATTAATTATTAATTGTCGTGCTCTTCCTCGAAAGGATCATCGTAATCATCATCATCGTCGCTTCCGCCTCTGGACGCGATCGCCAGGATCAGAGAGATCACTGCAAGTACTGCACATGCGATGGCAGCAGCAAGAAGTTCTATGCTGTCGCCTCTTCTGAGGAACGCGAAAACGCCTGTACCGATATAGACGATCATGGGCAGCAGGAAGGCGAATAATGTTGCCTTATTCTGCATGATCAGATACAGCAGAGCAGAAACGAGCAGGCAGACTGCAAGGATAACATAGGTCATTCCGGCAGAAGTATTATCGCCAGAACTGCTCAGCCCTGCCACGAATCCTCTGTAGATAAAGAAGCCAAAACCAAGGAGCGAAAGGATTCCGAGGAAGATGCGTCCCGGACGGAATCTCGCCTCATCTTCATAGTCATAATCGTCCTCGTCGTCATACTCGTTGACCTCCGGGTCCGAAGTTTTGGGCGAAGTCTGTTCCTCCTCGCTGTAGTCAGGCACTTCCGGTTTTACGGACTCGTTCTCTTCTAATTCTGTATCGTCTATCGGAGCCTTTTTCTTCTTCAGCGGTCTGTGATCAGGATCTGTGGCAAGCATATCTTCATATCCCTTGCGTGCCGCTTTCTCTCTCTTGACGCGGACCTTCTCCGGAGGGATGTTACCATACTGCTGCTCTTCTCCTTCAGCAGGGGCAGCCTTCCGGACAACACGCTTTTTGACCGGCCTTTTGACCGGAGCTTCACCGTCTTCCGTCACGCTCTTCGGAGCGCCGTCCGCGGGACGGGGTTTCCTTCTGACTGTGCCGTCTGCAGGTCTGTTTGCCGCTGCTTCCCCGGCAGGTCTTTTTCTCGGTGCTGTGCCGGCAGGTCTCTTTCTCACGGGTCCATCTTCTGGAGCCCTCTTCTTCGGAGCAGCGCCGCCTTCAGCGGAATCTGCTTCAGAAACTTTCTTAGGAGCCTTCTTTACGGGTTCTTCTTTCTGTTCCGCAGCCGCTTTCTTGGCTGCCATTTTCTTCGCGCGCTGCTTGTCAAGATTCCACTGCTTTTTGCAGTCGCGGCAGATCGCATATTCGTTAAAGACCGGTTCACCGTTTTCATCGGTGCCAATCTGTTTCTTCTTTAATTCGACATCTTTTCCACATATTGGACACTTCATAATTATGTACTCCTCTCTTGTTATTGACAAACCTATAACGCATTTATTATAGCATTTTGAAACCGAGAGGACAATGGAAAAATGAAACATTACACCGAAATCTGTCGAACCTTCGTTACTGTCCGCACCATACTTATAGAACTCGTAACCGCCGCCCGTATAGGCGGTCTTGGCACGAAGTGCAGAACTGGGGCGCGGCACCGTGACGAGTGCGCATGAGGGCGGTGGTCAGGCGTGAACAGCAGCGAACCCTCAGATACACAGCCCGTCAGAATGCCGGCGGCGGATCAGGTCTGATCCGCACGGTGTGTTTCTTCCGTTTTGGGCGCTGCTGCCCTGGGCAGAAACTGATAGATTTCATTGTAAGATCGGATCTCTTCTTCATCTTTCGGAAGAGACGGGATCAATCCGGTGCAGTCCATGGATGAGGCTGCATTGGCAAGGTAATCATAGTCGTCGATGATCTCCCGGTTGGTCTTCTTTTTCAGCTCACTCACCTCCTGATCTGTGTGTGCCGGCATGGCTGGATGCTGCGCCGGTCATTTTTTGTTTCAGTGACTGATTCAGTACAGTATTGTCTTCTATTCCTGAAATTGTATTCGGGGAAAAATATGGTATAATAACTGAGTTGAATTGAGATGATACATGACAAAGGAGGCAGATTGTTTTATGAAATTTTTAGTGGATACACACTCCCATACCATTGCCAGCGGGCATGCGTACAGCACGATCACGGAGATGGCGGAGGCGGCTGCGGCGAAGGGGCTGAAGGCACTTGCTCTGACGGAGCATGCACCTGAGATGCCGGGGACCTGCGGGCTGTTCTATTTTCAGAATCTGGACGTGGTGCCGAGGATGCAGAAGGGGATCCGACTGCTCATGGGCGCAGAGGTCAATATCATGGACCCGGACGGGACGATTGATCTCCCAGAGAATACCTGCAGAGATCTTGATATCGTCGTTGCCAGTGTCCATCCGCCGTGCTACGGGCTTGGACACACGGAAAAGGAGAATACGCGTGCCTACGTGGAGGCAATGAAAAAGCCCTATATCCATATTATCGGACACCCGGACGACGGAAGATTTCCGCTGGATTATGAGGTTCTCGTCCGTACGGCGAAGGAGACGGGGACGCTTCTTGAACTGAACAACTCGTCTCTCCGCCCGCAGAGCAGCAGAAAAGGAACGAGGGAGAACATGATCACCATGCTGGATCTGTGCCGTCAGTATGAGGTGCCGGTCACAACAGGAAGCGATGCACATGTGAACGTGGATGCCGGCAACTTTACTTATATAAAGGAAGTGATCGATTACTGCGGTTTCCCGGAGGAGCTGATCGCGACTGCAAATCTGGAACTGCTTAAAAGCTTTATCCCTTCCCTGAAAAATATCTGATATAGTTGTAATAGTGTGACAGTTCAGCCCGCGCCATTCGCAAAGCCGCACATACGTGCTTCTGCGGCTGCGCCGCTCCTTTGCTCATATACGGGCGCTCCGCTCATAAGGGAAGGGACAGACTGATTCTTATGCCAGCATAAATCAGTATGCCCCTTCCCTTATAGCTGAACTGTCACTAAAATTCTCATAAAACTGTGGACTTTACAAATTTAGTGTGCTAAAATGTAACGGTGGCTTGGTACAGACCGGGCTGCCGTTTTTTAGGTTGGAAGGAGTCTGAATAATTATGAGTAAAAAGATCAGAACAGAGGCTGTAGACTATCTCTTTCGTGCGATTCTCAGCCTGGAAAATAAAGAAGAGTGCTATACATTTTTTGAAGATATCTGTACCATCAATGAACTTCTCTCCCTGTCGCAGCGCTTTGAGGTGGCCAGGATGCTGAGAGAGCAGAAGACATATCTCGAGATCGCGGAGAAGACAGGTGCTTCCACTGCGACGATCAGTCGTGTAAACCGATCCCTGAATTACGGAAACGACGGGTATGATATGGTGTTTGAGAGGATCAATAAAGAAGAATAAACGGCACGATGAGGATGCCGGTACAATAAAAAATGCTTCAGGAGCAGGTCCCGGCCGCGGTGCGGAACCTGCTCTTACAGCATTAATCTTTCTTTTTTTTCGTGTGCTTTTCTGCCAGTTCGTCGATGATCTTCTCGATCATTGTCTTTTTCAGATAGACGTCGAAGCTCAGGCTGCAGATAAAGGCGAAGAGCTTCAGTTCATCACGGTCTTCGCCGTCCGGTATCTCCGAAAACGCAGACATTGATTTTTCGTATGCTTCCCGGACTGATTCCTGGAGTGGCTTGATCCGTCCCTTTTCCATCTCGCAGACCTCTTTGTACACGGAGGACAGATCCATGGGGCCTTCTCCGGAAAAGTACTTTTCCGTCAGAGGAGTCAGGACTGTCTCGATGTCTTTGATGGAAAGAATGTTCTTAAAATAGTAAATAAAGATAAGGATCAGGACATGCTCTCGGGAATACTTCTTTTTGACAGGTGGCGGAAGAAGATTATTCTTTGTATAATTGTTGATCATTGTCTTTGTCAGAATTTTGTCTTCCTCATAGCGCTTTGTCGATGAAAGCTGCTCATCCATGAAGGTCGTGACCTGATCCATATACAGGTCTATATTGGGGATCTCTCCCGGTTTGATATAATCGATGCGGGAGAGACTTTCCAGGATGCTGTTCAGTATATCATTCGTATCTATTGTCATATTATCACCTCAGTGTACTTATTATATAGTATTGAAAACTATATGACAAGCCTTTTCCCTCAATGATTCTTGAAATAGTCCTTTACAAGTTTTACCACTGTGCCTGACAGCAGGAACAGGGCGATCAGGTTCGGGATGGACATCAGCCCGTTGAATGTCTCGGCCACGCTCCAGAGGAGTCCCAGATCTGCGGTCGCTCCGATGACTGCTACAAGTGAGTAGACGACCATAAAGGGCTTGTTGATCCATGAGCCGAAGAGAAATTCAATGCACCGTGTTCCATAGAGCCCCCAGCCCAGGATCGTGGAAAATGCGAAGCAGCACAGAGCAACAGCGGTAAAGATGGATACCCAGCTTCCGTAGGTGGTGATGAATCCGTTGATCGTGAGTTCGGCTCCTGCGTCTGTTCCGTAGCTGACGCTGACTCCGCTGCAAAGGATGACCAGGGCGGTCATAGTGCAGATCACGATCGTGTCTGCAAACACTTCGAAGATGCCGAAGAATCCCTGTTTTACCGGGTGATCTGTATCAGCGGTTGCGTGGGCGATAGAGCCTGTACCGAGACCGGCCTCATTGGAGAAGATTCCCCTGGCGACACCCTTCTGCATACTGAGAAAGAAGCTGCCAACGACTCCGCCTGTCACGGATGCCGGAGAGAACGCGCCTTCGATGATCGAGGCAAATACTCCGGGTACACGGTCGATGTTCAGGAAGATCACGCCCAGAGCAAGGATGATGTAGAGCAGCGCCATGAACGGCACGAGCATCTCCGCAACTCTTCCGATCCGTTTGATCCCGCCCAGCAGGATCAGCGCCACAAGGACTGCGATGATGATGCCGATGATCAGGCTCGAGACAGAGACGGAGGACGCGTCGATCACATGATAGTTTAGCAGAGCCGTGTTGATGGCGGAGGTGATCGTGTTCACCTGTGTTGCATTTCCTGTGCCGAATACAGTCAGAACTCCCAGCAGGGCGAACAGGACTGCCATCCAGCGCCATTTCGGCCCCAGTCCGTTCTTGATGTAATACATGGGACCTCCGGTCCAGTCTCCCTGCCTGTTCTTTTCGCGGAAATGTACGGCGAGAGTCACCTCAGAAAATTTGGTGCACATGCCGAGCAGGGCAGAGATCCACATCCAGAAAACCGCGCCGGGGCCGCCGATCGCGATCGCGCCTGCGACGCCTGCGATATTACCGGTGCCCACGGTGCCAGCGAGGGCGGTGCACACTGCCTGGAACGGGGTGATGGATCCGTCGGAGGCTTCCTTCTTATGAAATATGCGCCCCAGAGTTACCTTGAAGGTATATCCGAATTTGCGGAACTGGATGAAGCGGGTCCGGATACTGAGGAGAAGCCCCACTCCAATGATGCAGACCATGGCGGGGACGCCCCATACAAAGCCGTTGACTGCACTGTTGATTTTTTCAAATGTTTCCAACATGAGAATCTGATTCCTTTCTGGTGATAAACTAGCTCCGGCGCCCGGCAGTGCCGCACGGACGCCAGCCTTTCTATATTAGCACAAAAGGATGGAAAATGACAAAAAAATTGGGAAAGTCAGGTTGACAATCAGTGAGGGGTATCTGATAATGGTAGTTACCGGCATCGGACAAATGTTCGATGAACAGAAATTTATCGGAGAACAGGAGAGATCTATGAGCATTTATGATACATTGAATGAACCCCAGAGGGAGGCGGTCCTGCATACAGACGGTCCGCTTCTGATCCTGGCAGGAGCGGGGTCGGGAAAGACCAGGGTGCTGACCCACCGTATCGCATATCTGATCGATGAGAGAGGCGTGAATCCCTGGAATATCCTTGCCATTACATTTACGAACAAGGCGGCGGAGGAAATGCGCCAGCGGGTGGATTCTCTGGTGAGCTTCGGTGCAGAGAGCATCTGGGTGAGCACGTTCCATTCAGCCTGTGTCAGGATCCTGAGACGGTTCATCGAGCGGCTGGGGTATGACAACCGTTTTACGATCTATGACACGGATGATCAGAAGACACTGATGAAGGAAGTCTGCCGGAAAGTGGATATTGACACAAAAGTATATAAGGAAAGGAATCTTCTGGCAGCGGTCTCGTCGGCGAAGAATGAGATGATCCTGCCGGACGAGTTTGAGCTGAACGCAGGAGGCGATTTCGGACAACTCAAGATCGCGAAGGTGTACCGCGAATATGAAGCCCAGCTTAAGGCGAACAATGCGCTGGATTTCGACGATCTTCTCGTCAAGACCGTGCAGCTTCTGGAGACCCAGCCCGATGTGCTGGAATACTATCAGGAACGGTTCCGCTACATCATGGTGGATGAGTACCAGGATACAAACACGGTCCAGTTCCGTCTTGTCAGGCTGCTTGCCGGAAAATACAGGAATCTCTGTGTAGTAGGAGACGACGACCAGTCGATCTATAAGTTCCGGGGGGCAAATATCCGGAATATCCTGGACTTCGAGCATGAGTTCCCGGATGCACATGTGGTCAGGCTGGAGCAGAACTACAGATCCACGGGCAATATTCTGAACGCGGCGAACGGAGTTATCAGGAACAACAGGAACCGGAAAGAGAAGACGCTCTGGACGGACAACGGGGACGGAGAGAAAATCCAGCTCAGGCAGTTTGATACTGCATTCGATGAAGCGGAATATATAGCTGAAGATATTAAAAAAGAAGTACAGGAAGGCGCTTCTTACAATGACAGTGCGGTTCTCTATCGGACGAATGCGCAGTCCCGTCTGTTCGAGGAAAAATTTATAGCCATGAATATCCCTTATAAGATCGTAGGAGGCATCAATTTCTACGCGCGCAGGGAGATCAAGGACCTCCTCGCTTACCTGAAGACGGTGGATAACGGGCAGGACGATCTTGCCGTGCGCCGCATCATCAACGTACCGAAGCGTGGGATCGGGCTGACGACGATCAACCGGATCCAGGAGTCTGCCGATGAGAGAGGAATCGGATTTTACGAAGCGCTGCTGGCGCCGGAACTGATCCCCGGCGTGGGAAGGAGTGTATCAAAGCTGGATTCCTTCGCGGCGCTGATTGAATATTTCAAAGGTCAGACAGAGAAAGAGAGCATCACGGATCTTCTTCGGGAGATCATAGAGAAGACCGGATATGTGGAGAGCCTGGAAGCGGAAGACAAAGTGGAGGCGGAGTCCAGGATTGAGAATATCGACGAGCTTGTCAATAAGGCGGCGGCGTATGAGGAGGACTGCCAGGACAGGGGCGAAGAGGCGTCTCTGAGCGGGTTCCTCGAGGAAGTTGCCCTCGTCGCTGACATCGACAGTCTGGACGAGGATCAGGACTATGTGGTCCTGATGACACTTCACAGTGCAAAAGGACTGGAATTCCCCCATGTATATCTGGCGGGGATGGAAGATGGTCTGTTCCCGAGCTATATGACGATCACATCGGACGACAATGAAGATCTGGAGGAAGAACGCAGGCTCTGCTATGTGGGCATCACCCGCGCAGAGGAGAAACTTACCCTGACCTGCGCACGGCGCAGGATGGTGCGGGGAGAGACACAGTTCAACAAGATGTCCCGGTTCATCAAGGAGATCCCCATGGAATTGATCGATACGGGAAACCGGAAGATTGAGGAAGGAACACAAATCCCGGTCCAGAATACATATTCTCATGCGAAGGAAGCGTTCCGCGCACGACCGTTTGCCTCCCAGTTTTCCGCATCTCAGTCTTCAGGAAAGACAACAGGAAAGCAGCCATTTTCCTCTCTTCAGAAGGGAAGCCAGATTCTGGCCGGAAAGAGCGGAAGCCTTTCCTATCAGGTGGGAGACAGGGTGCGCCATACAAAATTCGGTGAGGGAACTGTGCTCGAGATCAAGGAAGGCGGGAGAGACTATGAGGTGACGGTGGAATTCGACAGCGCCGGCGTCAGAAAGATGTTCGCTATGTTCGCAAGGCTGGTGAAGGTTTCATAAGATGAGGGCGCAGATCGGAGTGATAGGAAACCGCCTTTTACATGATAGCATGACTATACAGTTTCCTATTCCTGAGCGCGATGTGAACAGTAATCTGAGAAATCATCTTTCTGAGGATTTTGGAATAAATTAGTAGTAATCTGAAAATGATAGTGGTATAATAACAGAAAGTAATCGCCGCCCTGAGGCGGGGAAAGGACGTGTAGATATGAACAAAAAAATAGAAGACATGATTGCGGAATCAAAATTAACTGAGCTGCTGCACAGAAATGATGCAGAGAAACAGAAAAACACAGTGATCTGGGTGCTGGCGATCATCGGAGCAGTTGCAGCAGTCGCAGCGATCGCGTATGCGGTATACCGTTTCTTCACACCGGACTATCTGGAAGACTTCGAAGATGATTTTGACGATGACTTCGATGACTATTTCGATGAGGATGACCAGGTATAGGAGACGGACGGATCCGGTATCGAAAAATGATGAAACAGAATACAGGCAGGATGTGGTAGATGGACTGCACCCTGCCTGTTTTGCTGTGATGAAGCAGATGAAACGAACGTGGAGGAAGAGATGAAGAAAGGACAGATTTTTGAAGGAACTATAGAGAGAGTGGACTTTCCGAATAAGGGGATCGTGTATCTTGCTGAGGAGGACAAGTATGTCACGGTGAAGAACGGAATGCCGGGACAGAAAGTGCGTTTTCTCATCAATAAATTCAAGCGTGGAAATGCAGAGGGACGGCTCCTTGAGGTGCTGGAGAAGTCTCCGCTGGAGACAAGAGAGCCCGTCTGCAGCATCTTTCCCGCCTGCGGCGGCTGTATGTATCAGACCATGCCCTACGAAGAACAGATGAAGATGAAGGAAGGGCAGATTCGGCGGATCATGGACGAGGCAGTGAAGGGAAGTTATGTCTTCGAGGGTGTAAAGGCAAGCCCGAAAGAGTTCGGATACCGGAACAAGATGGAGTTCTCCTTTGGGGATGAGTATAAGGACGGGCCGCTCTCCCTGGGCCTTCATAAAAAAGGAAGCACTTATGATGTCCTGACAGCAGCGGACTGCAGGCTGGTGCATGCGGATATGAATGAGATTCTTGTGTGCGTGCTGGAGCATTTCAGAAAGCGGGGCGTCAACTACTATAAAAAGATGCAGCATACAGGATACCTGCGCCATCTTCTCCTGCGGAGAGGAGACACAACAGGAGAGATCCTTGTGAACCTGGTGACTACCACACAGGAAGAGCATGATCTTCAGCCGCTGGTGGACGAGCTTCTCTCTCTGGAACTGGAGGGGCGCATCGTCGGTATCCTCCATATCCTGAATGATTCCCTCTCTGATGTGGTGAAGAGTGACGAGACCCGCATCCTCTGGGGGCAGGACTTCTTTTACGAAAAGCTCCTTGATCTGGAATTCAAGATCACGCCGTTCTCCTTCTTCCAGCCCAATACAAGGGGTGCGGAAGTGCTGTATGAGACGGTCCGGGAGTATATCGGAGATATCCATGATATGACAGTATTCGATCTCTTCAGCGGGACCGGGACGATCAGCCAGGTGCTGGCGCCGGTTGCGAAGGAAGTCGTGGGTGTGGAGATCGTTGAGGAAGCTGTAGAGGCAGCAAAGGAAAATGCCGCAAGGAACGGTATTTCCAACTGTAAATTCATAGCAGGCGATGTATTTCAGGTACTGGATCAGATTGAAGAGAAGCCGGATGTGATTGTGCTGGATCCCCCGAGAGACGGGATCCACCCGAAGGCTCTGCCTAAGATCCTGAACTATGGAGTGGAGCGGATTGTGTATATCTCCTGTAAGATGACGAGCCTGGCGAGAGATCTGGAGATGATGCAGCTTGCGGGGTACCGGGTGGAGAAGATGACGGCGGTGGATCAGTTCTGTGAGACGGTGCACTGCGAAGTGGTGTGCGCACTGTCGAGGGTGGAGAAATAGGAAACAGCAGGATTTATAACGGAGGAAAAATAATGCGGAAACATTTTGAAATCAGCTGCCTTCCTCTTAAAGTTTCGCTGACTGCTTTACAGCGTGCGGAACTTCCGCCTTACCTGGGCTCCACTTTGAGAGGGGTTCTTGGCCAGGCTATGCTCCAAACAGATAAAGAGGCCTGTGCTTTTTTATACCGCAATGGTGAAGAATCAGATATTGATACAGGAAAGGTTGTTGTTAAGCCCTATATGATTATTCCGCCTGAAACCCGGATACCGCAGACTGTGATCGAGCAGGGAGAGAAACTTGAGTTTGAGCTTCTGCTTTTTGGAAGTGCAGCGGAATATGTCTCATCGGTAGTTTCTGCGCTGGAGCAGCTTCATAGGTTTGGGCTAGGAGCCCGCAGATACAGGTTTGATCTGTCAGAAATTATAAACAGTCAGACACAGAGAATTATCTGGCGAAAGGGACAATATTTTAAAGAGGGTGTAACAGCAACTATCATACAGGGGGACGAGCTGCAGAATGTGACAGGCGCAGTGGTTAAGATTTGTACTCCTCTCAGGATTCGCCATGGTGGACATCTGGTAAAGAAAGTATCTTTTCAGACATTGATCCGCAATATAACAAATCGTATTATAGCGATTACAGAACGATATGGAGGCTGGGCAGACCAGGAAGAGTCGGACAGACTTCTGTCACTTGCCGAGAAGGTCAGGATAGTGAACGAAGAGATTAAAGTAGAGAAGCTGGAGAGATATTCGAATCGTACAAATGGAAAGATGGATTTCAGCGGACTGATCGGAACCATCGAATATGAGGGTGATCTGACACCGTTTGTCCCCTGGCTGTATGCGGCGCAGAGACTGCACATAGGAAGAAATACCACATTTGGTATGGGAAAGATACAGGTCTATTTTATATGAGTATCGATAACTGGAATTGGGATTAAGAGCATAGGGTAATAGTCGTTTTAGTGATATTAAATAAAGCAGCAATGCAGTACCGGATTGGTGCGAAACAGAAGTGGGCATAAAGTGTCTGGGAGATTCGCACCGTAATATTGAGATAAAGTGAGATGAGTATGGTCAGCTGGGCTTGCATTACCGGGATTATATTGGTATAATTGCATAGATAATAGCAAGAAATATAAAGGAAATTTATAGATGATTGCTGTCGTTCCCCTTGCGGGAACGTGGATTGAAACAACGAGAAGCACTCTTCTATGTCCGTTTGCTGTGTCGTTCCCCTTGCGGGAACGTGGATTGAAACCAAGTTTATTGATGAAATACTTCGGCAATGATACGGTCGTTCCCCTTGCGGGAACGTGGATTGAAACTCTGCAAAGATCAGGTGCGTCCTCGGGAACTGTCGTCGTTCCCCTTGCGGGAACGTGGATTGAAACTCTTTTTCTTTTCTGTTTTCGGATCCTCTCGAAGTCGTTCCCCTTGCGGGAACGTGGATTGAAACTCGGAGAGATGATCGAGAAAAGCGAAAAGAAGCGTCGTTCCCCTTGCGGGAACGTGGATTGAAACATAGTATATTCTTCGCGTCATGGGCATAAACCTCTTGTCGTTCCCCTTGCGGGAACGTGGATTGAAACCTCCGGACTAAAATTGGTATCCCTCAGACACTTTTGTCGTTCCCCTTGCGGGAACGTGGATTGAAACCAATGTTGGTCAGCTCATCCTCGCCTTCCCCAACTTCGTCGTTCCCCTTGCGGGAACGTGGATTGAAACTACAAGAGTGGCATTGGACAGGGATGCGACGAACGTCGTTCCCCTTGCGGGAACGTGGATTGAAACAATCTTGAGCATAATGAATTTGGACATGAAGAAACGGTCGTTCCCCTTGCGGGAACGTGGATTGAAACTACTGGTACCCTTTCTATGCATCCATCAGAGTTACAGTCGTTCCCCTTGCGGGAACGTGGATTGAAACATCGTTTCAGGAGGTGCTATCATGAAAGTTATAGGTCGTTCCCCTTGCGGGAACGTGGATTGAAACATGTGGATCCTCTCTCCGTGATACATTGATCCAGTCGTTCCCCTTGCGGGAACGTGGATTGAAACCCGTTATGGGCACGTTTCCCCTGAGCACATTAAAGTCGTTCCCCTTGCGGGAACGTGGATTGAAACAGTTCCGCCACAAACAGAGTTAAGGCTGTATAGTGTCGTTCCCCTTGCGGGAACGTGGATTGAAACACAAAAAGTTTCCTCGAGCATGGATGGCTGATGGCGTCGTTCCCCTTGCGGGAACGTGGATTGAAACGGTGTGATTTTGAGATCTAGCGTTCCGGAGGACTGTCGTTCCCCTTGCGGGAACGTGGATTGAAACTGTAACAGTAAGATTAAGTGAATCAAATTCTGATGGTCGTTCCCCTTGCGGGAACGTGGATTGAAACCTGTTTGGCTTTTATATATTACACTGTATATTATGTCGTTCCCCTTGCGGGAACGTGGATTGAAACCGCAGAAAGCTCTGTCTGACTACGATATCGGAGGTCGTTCCCCTTGCGGGAACGTGGATTGAAACATCACGATAGACACATATAGCAATCAAGTATTTACGTCGTTCCCCTTGTGGGAACGTGGATTGAAACTGGCTGTAGATGCGGAAGAAGGCACATACGGAAAGGTCGTTCCCCTTGTGGGAACGTGGATTGAAACCGAAGGAAAGCCGTCTGGTGACATACAGCACATGTCGTTCCCCTTGTGGGAACGTGGATTGAAACAATATGTACGCAAAAGTGTGGAACGACTGGTTTCGTCGTTCCCCTTGTGGGAACGTGGATTGAAACCTGCTGTCACTGATGAAGAATCCGCCAAAGAACTGTCGTTCCCCTTGTGGGAACGTGGATTGAAACACACAGGTACATATACGCCCGGTAGTGAGCAGGAGTCGTTCCCCTTGTGGGAACGTGGATTGAAACTGAAAAAACTGACTATGACCCCATCATTTACCCGGTCGTTCCCCTTGTGGGAACGTGGATTGAAACAGTGCATAATGAGAAGGCTGACAATCAGGATTACGTCGTTCCCCTTGTGGGAACGTGGATTGAAACTGTGACATTTATCCCGTCCAAGTGGACTTCCAGAGTCGTTCCCCTTGTGGGAACGTGGATTGAAACTCTTTGTGGAACGGACAGCAGATGAAGCCTGATCGTCGTTCCCCTTGTGGGAACGTGGATTGAAACTGAAAAATTGTAGTTTGTGGCTTTGATGTATTGAGTCGTTCCCCTTGTGGGAACGTGGATTGAAACTATGAGGACTAATAGTCCTCACCTTAATGTAGCGTCGTTCCCCTTGTGGGAACGTGGATTGAAACCGCAGTGCGCTTTTAACTCTGATGTGTACAGAGGTCGTTCCCCTTGTGGGAACGTGGATTGAAACATCACAATAACTTACGACGATGAAAACATACCAAGTCGTTCCCCTTGTGGGAACGTGGATTGAAACCCGATCATCTGTTGTTTTATCTGCTTCTGGTACAGTCGTTCCCCTTGTGGGAACGTGGATTGAAACGCCATTACGCTCCCACCGCCTTAATGTGCGGATGTCGTTCCCCTTGTGGGAACGTGGATTGAAACTTCGGCAATATGCACAAGGAGGATGATCTATGGCGTCGTTCCCCTTGTGGGAACGTGGATTGAAACCGATATCATCACCTGTTTTATCTACCCAGCGCACGTCGTTCCCCTTGTGGGAACGTGGATTGAAACGGACAGTAAAACCAGTAGATATCGTATTCCAGGTGTCGTTCCCCTTGTGGGAACGTGGATTGAAACGGCTCGATCCTCTGTACGTCAGCTTTTGCATCAAGTCGTTCCCCTTGTGGGAACGTGGATTGAAACAGTTTGAGCAGCGTTGAAAGCATTTTGCTTGTCTGTCGTTCCCCTTGCGGGAACGTGGATTGAAACTGTAACAGTAAGATTAAGTGAATCAAATTCTGATGGTCGTTCCCCTTGCGGGAACGTGGATTGAAACCGATCGATAGCGCAGAATTGAAAGCCTGGTATGAGGTCGTTCCCCTTGCGGGAACGTGGATTGAAACTCCAATTTTGGCCGCTTCATAAGCGGCTCGAATCTGTCGTTCCCCTTGCGGGAACGTGGATTGAAACCCGAAATACTCCATCATATCTTCCACGAAGTATGTCGTTCCCCTTGCGGGAACGTGGATTGAAACTCCTGCAGGTATTTGTTGTACGTATAATATTTGACGTCGTTCCCCTTGCGGGAACGTGGATTGAAACAGGACGCATACGGTGACACAAGACTGATCTGCCCGGTCGTTCCCCTTGCGGGAACGTGGATTGAAACGATAATTTAGGATTTTACCACGAAAACGCCTACCCGTCGTTCCCCTTGCGGGAACGTGGATTGAAACTGTTGACGTGATCCAAGGCCCCTCCGCAACCTTGTCGTTCCCCTTGCGGGAACGTGGATTGAAACAGGCGAAGAACGAGATGCAGGCAAAGACGGCGTAGTCGTTCCCCTTGCGGGAACGTGGATTGAAACTGCATTCCATTTGTTTTGTTTGTCGGCTTGTGCCGTCGTTCCCCTTGCGGGAACGTGGATTGAAACCACATAAATTGGTACGATGTCTCCCACCTGAAAGCGTCGTTCCCCTTGCGGGAACGTGGATTGAAACAAAATGGTTCAAAGGTGTAAAAATTAAGGAGGCAAGTCGTTCCCCTTGCGGGAACGTGGATTGAAACATACTTGTATACTGGCACGTCTCCGATGTTAGCGTCGTTCCCCTTGCGGGAACGTGGATTGAAACAGAACGCAAATAAGTTATAGGAGGAATTAACAACGTCGTTTCCTTTGCGGGAACGTGTATTGTACAAAATAAAGAGAGGTATTATATAGTAATGAAATATTTAGCGCACTGCAATGAAAAACACAGCCAGACCCTTAAGGATCATCTATTTGGAACAGCTGAACTTGCGAGTCGCTTTGCGGAAAGATTCGAAAAATCAGACTGGGGTTATTGCTGCGGCATGCTCCATGATATCGGGAAGTACTCCCTTGCATTTCAGGAGAAGATTAAGAATAACAGCGATAAACGAGTAGATCATTCTACTGCCGGAGCAAAAGTTTGTTTTGAAAAAGGCGGGATGTACGGGTTCATGAGTTACTGTATCGCCGGGCATCATTCGGGGCTGCCTGATCATGGGAGTTCTTCCGATGCGGGAAATGCGCCTACATTGGAGGGCAGAAAACGAAAACGGATTGAGGATTACAGCGCTTTTAAAAGTGAGATAAAGATTCCGGAAATAAATACAACACCATTTGATCCATTAACAGTGCCAGATCCGGATTTTTCATTAAGTGTGTTTATCAGGATGTTGTATTCCTGTTTGGTGGATGCGGATTTTCTGGATACAGAAAGATTCATGAAGAATGGGCAGACGCTGAGAGAGGCAGGAGAAGATATAAGTGTTCTTCTGGAAAGACTAAAAGATTATGTGGCAGATTGGCTGCAGAATGAAGACCAGGACACTGTAAACGGAAGAAGAACAGAAATACTCAGACACTGTTTCGAAAAAGGGCTCAGCGAAAGAGGAATATTCCAGCTTACTGTGCCGACCGGCGGCGGGAAAACGATCGCATCTCTGGCGTTTGCACTGCAGCATGCGGTGGAGAATCATATGGACCGGGTTATCTATGTGATTCCGTATACAAGTATCATTGAGCAGAATGCAGAGGTATTCCGCAGGATACTGGGAGATCAGAATGTGCTGGAAAATCACTATAATGTGGATTATGAAAGCTCGGAGGAATTAAAACCGATGCAGTTGGCGTCGGAAAACTGGGACAAGCCGGTGGTGGTGACGACGAATGTGCAGTTTTTTGAATCCTTGTTTGCAAATAAGTCCTCCAGATGCAGAAAGTTACATAATATAGCCAACAGTGTTATCATATTTGACGAAGCGCAGATGCTTCCTACAGATTATCTGAAGCCCTGCATTGCAATGATGGAGGAACTTGTTGGAAATTTCCGTTCGAGTATTGTGCTCTGTACAGCGACGCAGCCTTCTCTGACTCCATTTTTTCAGAGAAAACTTCCAGTCACTGAACTCTGTCCGAGGGTAGAAGAACAATTCCGCTTTTTTGAGAGAGTCACTTTCAAAAATATCGGAACTGTTTCAGAAGATGAATTGATCGAAAAGCTGGAACAGGAAGATCAGGCGCTGTGTATTGTCAACACGAAGAAACGGGCGCAGAGAATCTATCAGAAAATGAAAGGCGAAGGCGTATTCCATCTGTCTACGACGATGTATCCGAAACACAGACGGCGGATTCTGGAAAAAATCAGAAAGCTGGTGAAAGACGGACAGAAATGTATCCTGATCTCGACCAGCCTTGTGGAGGCAGGGGTTGATCTGGACTTTTGCGCTGTGTACAGACAGCTGGCAGGAGTTGATTCTATGATCCAGGCAGCAGGAAGATGCAACAGGGAAGGAAAACGGGATGTGGACGAAAGCTTTGCTTATATTTTTCAATTTGAAGAAAAAGAACATGTTCCCGGGCAGCAGCTCCAGATTGATGTATCGAAGATGTTGATTTCAGAGAATGAGGATATCTCATCACTGCACGGGATAGAAAAATATTTTGAAGCACTGTATCATTTTCGTGGGGAGAGTCTGGACAAAAAGAAGATTCTCGAAGAGTTTAAAGGGAAAAGATATAATTATGCCACGGCAGCACAGGAGTTTAAACTGATTGAGGAAAATACATTGACTGTCTTTGTCAGCAGAGAGGAAGAGGCGGAAGAACTTCTTCAGCAGATAAAATGTCAAGGATATACAAAGTCAGGGATGCGAAAAGCAGGCCAGTACTGTGTTCAGTTATACGAAAATGATATCCAGAAACTTCAGGGGGCAGGAATGCTCAGACCGATATCCGAGGACATTGAAAATTTCTTTGAGCTTGTTGACAAGGGACAGTATACAGAAGAGATTGGGCTGGATCTTGGAATAGAGTCAGGGGTGGCGGTAATTATGTGATAAAAACGGGAACGGTGCAAAAGAAGAACAAACTTTTGCACCGTTCCCGTTTTTACGTTATCGTAAATCTCATTATTTCAATCCTCAGGTTCCTGTCCCGACCACAAGAATATCATAACAGATAAAATATTTTATTTCAATGAATTTTACGATAACGGATATTGAAAATGTATTGCGTTTAGAGTATATGAGGAGTATAGTAACAATTAGGAAATAGATTGAATAATGGAATCGATGATATGAACGAAGGGAGAAAGCATGATCTTATATCACGGAAGCAGACAGATTGTAGAATATCCTGAAATAAGAAAAGCAAAATATAACAAAGATTTCTATTTCGGATTTTATTGTACGAGATACGAAGAGCAGGCAAAAAGATGGGCAGCACGTTATGGTGTAAATGGATATCTGAATAAATATGAGTATGTACCGGATAACAGGCTAAACTGCAAGGTGTTTACTGAGATGACAGAAGAATGGCTCGATTTTATCGTGGCATGCCGCAGCGGGAAGTCTCATAAATACGACATAGTAGAAGGCCCTATGGCAGACGATACGATTTATAATTACGTTCAGAACTATATGGATGGGAAAATTTCAAGAGCGGCGTTCTGGGAACTGGCAAAGTTTAAGTATCCGACGCACCAGATTAGTTTTCATACGGTTTCTGCACTTGACACTTTGAAATTTATAGGAAGTGAGGTTGTATATGGGAACAAAGAATAATAATGCACTTTTTTTTACATGCAGCCTGATTGAATATATCGGCCGCAGTATAAAGCGGACAAGACGTGAAGTTACAGAGTATCTGGGAAAGGATAGAATTAAGAGAATTTACGCGTATGCGGATGTCTTTCATTGTGAGCCTATTGAAAAAACGGCAGACGAGTTTATTGAAGAGGCGCATATGGCGGAAGGAAGTTTTGACAATGTGAAGGAATGCCGGTATACCGTTCCAGGCTATTGGGATATCGGGGAAGTATATGAGCGGTTGATTGAAGATATCTATGAGGATGAAAATCTACTGGAAGGGGTGTGGGAGGTTTACCATTCCTGGATTGACGGGCAGATTTCAGATTATAATACAGATTTCTATTATCAGCCGAGAGATTATATAGCAGAATGCTACAGGAAAGGAGAGGTTTTATAAATGAAACGAAGGAAGGAGGTCGAGCGATGGGAGTAGGTGTTAAGGTCAGAGTGTGGGGAAACTACGCGCTTTTCTCGCGCCCGGAGATGAAAGTTGAAAGATGTTCCTATGACGTTATGACCCCGTCGGCGGCAAGAGGAATCCTGGAGGCGGTCTACTGGCATCCGGGCATGCGATGGGTGATCGATAAGATCCATGTGGTCAATCCGGTCCAATTCACAAGTGTGCGCCGGAATGAAGTGAAGAGTAAAATACTTGCCAGTAATGTACTTCAGGTCTATAACGGTGCAAAGAAACCGTTGTACATAAGTACGAAGGCCGATATTGTCCAGCGGGCGTCGCTTATACTGCGGGATGTGGAATATGTGATCGAAGCACATTTCGAGATGACTGAGCGGGCGAATGAGACAGATAATCCGGGCAAATTTAAGGATATCATCATGCGGCGGCTGAGAAGAGGAGAATGCTTCCATATGCCATATTTCGGATGCAGGGAGTTTTCGGCGAATTTCTGCCTGTGCGAAGAGGAAGATATCAGGACAGCGTATGATGATGTGGAAGAAAAAGATCTGGGATTTATGCTTTTTGACATGGATTACTCGGACAGGAATAATATTCAGCCGATGTTTTTTCGCGCGGTCATGAAGCGGGGCGTCCTGGATCTGAGGGACTGTGAGGTGATACGATGATCTTACAGGCATTGGTAAATCATTATGAAAATCTTGAGAAACAGGGAAAAGTGGATCAGGAAGGCTGGTGTAAAGCGAAGGTTTCCTATGCGGTCAACCTGTCAAGAGATGGAGAAATTTTAGGTATCCTTTCTTTGAAGATAGAAGAAGAGCGTGGAAAAAAGAAAGTGTGGGTTCCCCGGCAGATTAAGGTTCCGGAGATGGTAACCCGTTCTTCTGGTGTCTCGGCTAATTTCCTGTGCGACAACTCAAAGTATATCCTGGGGATTGATGCGGACGGGACAAATCAGAGAGTACGTGACTGCTTTGAAGCGGCTAAGAAAAAGCATCTGTCACTGCTTCGTGAAACAGAAGGTGAGATGGCAGAGGCGGTCAGAAGGTTTTTTGAAACGTGGGATCCGGAGAAGGCATCGGAATGTGCTGAGATTAAAGAAAGATGGGAAGACATCATAGATGGAGGAAATCTGATCTTCTGCATGGGCATAAATTATGCACAGGATGATCCGTTTATACAGAAGGCATGGGAAAATGCAAGAAATAAATCTTCAGAAGACGGGCAGACAGGAATCTGTCTTGTGACGGGAAAAGAAGCAGAGATATCCAGAATACACAAAACCATTAAAGGGGTTCCGGGAGCCCAGTCCAGCGGTGCGGCTCTGGTTTCGTTTAACGCACCGGCCTTTGAATCCTATGGAAAAGAGCAGAGCTATAACGCGCCTGTCGGGAAATATGCGGAATTTGCTTATACCACAGCATTGAATTATCTGCTGAATCAGAGAGAATATACATTTCAGCTTGGTGATTCCATGATCGTATACTGGTCAGAAAGCGCGGAGGAAGAGTATCAGGCGGCATTTTTCGGAGCGGCTGATCCGAAACCCGACAATCAGGAAGAAATAAAAGGAATATTTGACAATCTGAAAACGGGTATGCCGATTTCTATCGGAAATTTTACTTTAGATCCGGACCAGAGATTTTATATCTTTGCGCTTGCCCCGAATGCGGCGAGACTTTCTGTACGTTTTTTCTATCAGGATTCTTTTGGAAACATCTTGAAGAATCTGTCTTCGCATTACGAGAGAATGTCAATTGTAAAACCATCTTGGGGGAGCAGAGAATATATGGGAGTCAGGGATATGCTTTCGGAGACAGTTAACCAGAACTCAAAGGACAAAACTCCTGTCCCCAATATGGCGGCGCTCGTACTTCAGGCAATCCTGTCAGGCGCCAGGTATCCGGCAAGTCTTTATACAGATGTTCTAATCCGGATCCGCGCAGAGCAGGGCAATGTTACCTGGGGGAGAGCAGGGGTCATCAAAGCATATCTGATACGAAATGGAAGCTGGAAGGAAGGAGAGAACTATATGGGACTGAATGAAGAGAGCATGGAGCCTGCTTATGTACTTGGAAGGCTGTTTTCTGTATTAGAATCAATTCAGATGGATGCAAACCCGGGAATCAAGGCGACGATCCGCGACCGTTATTTTAATTCCGCGTGTGCGACGCCTGCATCGATCTTCCCGGTGCTTATAAAATTGAAGAACAGTCATATGAAAAAACTGGAGCGGGACAAAGGCGGCGCTAAAGTATATTACGAGAAACTGCTGACTGAGCTTATGGGCAAATTGGATGAATATCCGAAACGTCTGTCATTGGAAGAACAGGGAAAATTCATTCTCGGATATTATCATCAGGTACAGAAAAAGTACGAAAAGAAGGAGGAAAAGTAGATGAGCGAAGTGATCAAAAACAGGTATGAGTTTGTAGTGCTGTTTGATGTGGAAAACGGAAATCCTAATGGAGATCCCGACGCCGGCAATATGCCGAGGATCGATCCTGAAAGCGGGCTGGGGCTTGTGACGGATGTATGCCTGAAGCGGAAAATCAGAAATTATGTTGAGACAGTTAAAGAAGATACAGAGGGATTTAAGATCTATATTAAGGAAGATGTACCTCTCAACAGAAGTGACAGAGAGGCGTGTAAAAGTCTTGGAATCGAGGAGACAGAAGATAAAAAAGTGACAGATGCGCTGAAAAAATTAAAGAAAAGCGATCCGGATGCGGATATCAAATTAAGAGATTATATGTGCAGAAATTTTTATGACATTCGTACATTTGGTGCTGTTATGACAACTTTTGTGAAGGCTTCATTAAACTGCGGGCAGGTCAGAGGTCCGGTACAGATTGGATTTGCGAGGAGCATTGATCCGGTCATCAGCCAGGAAGTCACGATTACAAGAGTGGCGATCACCACTGAGAAAGATGCGGAAAACAAAAGCACCGAGATGGGAAGAAAGAGTATTGTTCCCTATGGATTGTATCGTGCAGAGGGATATGTATCTGCGAATCTTGCCAGAAGAGTGACAGGTTTTTCAGAAGAGGATCTGGAGCTGCTGTGGGAAGCAATCATCAATATGTTTGAAAATGACCACTCAGCTGCGAGAGGAAAAATGGCAGTACGTGAACTGATCGTATTCAAACACAGCAAAGAACTGGGAGACTGCCCGGCATATAAACTGTTTGATGCAGTGGAAGTCAAGAAAAAGGAAGATGTGGAATATCCGAGAAAGTACCAGGACTATACAGTGGAAGTACACGAAGAGAAGATACCGGATTCAGTTGAAGTGAAAAGGATGGTATGATGGAATATTCGGAAGATGATTATCTGATGATTTCAGGAATCCAGCATTTCAAATTCTGCCGGAGACAGTGGGCTCTGATCCATATTGAACAGCAGTGGGCGGAAAATGTACATACTGTCACAGGAGAGCTGATGCATAAAAAGGTGCATGATCCTACTCTTAGGGAAAAGAGAAAGGACGTCATCATTGCCAGAGCCCTTCCGGTCTCTTCCAGAGAACTGGGGATCAGCGGCGAGTGTGATCTGGTGGAGTTTCATAAATGTGAGGATGGGATAAAGCTGCATGGTCACAGAGGGCTTTACTCGATTTATCCGGTGGAATATAAAAAAGGAAAACCTAAACTGTCAGAGGAGGATAAGCTTCAGCTGGCGGCACAGGCAATGTGCCTGGAAGAGATGTTTTCCACGCAGGTACCGGAAGGAGCAATATTTTACGGTGAGACAAGAAAGCGCGAAGCTGTGGAGATTACAGAAGAGCTGCGTACTGAGGTGAAAAATATGTTTCGTGAGATGCATGAATATTATGCAAGAAAGTATACGCCAAAGGTGAAATACAGCAAGTCCTGTAATGCGTGTTCTCTCAAGGACATCTGTCTGCCCAGACTCGGAAAGTCGGTTTCAGTGAAAACATATATTGATCAGATGCTGAAGGAGGAAGAAGAATGAGAAAACTGCTGAATACATTGTATGTTACTTCTGAAAACAGCTATCTGTCTCTGGACGGGGAAAATATAGTTGTCCTTGAGGATCAGAAAGAATTGGGAAGGATACCGCTTCATAATCTGGAAGGAATCGTTTCCTTTGGCTATCGTGGGACAAGTCCGGCATTGATGGGGGCTTGTGCGGAACGGAATATTTCGCTGTGTTACCTTACGCCGCAGGGAAAATTTCTGGCGCGTGTCTCTGGAAGGGTCAAAGGAAATGTGATTTTAAGAGAGCAGCAGTATGCAAGTAAAAACGACGAGAAGATCAGTTTGGAGATCGCAAGAAACTGTATACTGGGAAAGGTATATAATGCCAGGTGGGTTCTGGAACGAGCCATGAGAGACCATGCAATGCAGATTGACACGGACCGAGTGAAAGATGCATCTACTTTTCTGAAAAATGCTTTGGAAAGGATACGGGACGCGGAATCGAAAGAGCAGCTCAGAGGTTATGAGGGAGAAGCGGCCAGCATTTATTTTGGAGTGTTTGATGAATTGATACTTCAGCAGAAAAAGGATTTTGTATTCAGAGGCAGAAATAAGCGTCCGCCTCTTGATAATGTGAATGCACTGTTGTCTTTTGTATACACGTTACTGACAAACAGTATTACTTCAGCTCTGGAAAGTGTAGGGCTGGATCCCTATGTAGGATATCTTCACACAGATCGACCGGGCAGAGCTTCACTGTCTTTGGATATGATAGAGGAACTCAGGGCAATCCTTGCCGACCGTTTTGTTCTGACATTGATCAATAAGAAGATTATCAGCGGGAAGAATTTTACTGTGAAAGAAAACGGTGCGGTACTTATGGACGATGAGTTGCGGAAGAAGGTGCTGGCAGAATGGCAGAACAAGAAAAAGGAAACTATTACGCATCCTTACCTGAAAGAAAAAGTAGAATGGGGGATGGTTCCTTATGTTCAGGCGATGCTCCTTGCGCGATACTTAAGAGGCGACTTGGACGGTTATCCAGTATTCCTGTGGAAGTGAGGTGGGAAAATGCTCGTATTGATCACATATGATGTGAATACTGAGACTGCCGCAGGAAGAAAGAGACTGCGGAAAGTTGCAAAGCAATGCACTAATTATGGCAGACGAGTGCAGAATTCTGTTTTCGAATGCATTCTGGATAATGCACAGTGTGTTACCCTGAAGGCAATATTGGCAGATATCATTGATGAGAGCGTTGACAGCCTGAGGTTCTATTATCTGGGAAATAAGTATCAGACAAAGGTGGAACATATGGGTGTAGATCGCGGAATTGCAGTAGATGATACATTGATTTTGTGATAATATAAGAGTGCGAATAAGAAGCAGACATAAAAATGCCGGGGGATTCGCACTCTAAAATATGCACAAATGAAGTGGAATGTAGAAAAAAGAGGGGATGGGAAAAGGGGAAAATTAAGTATATAAAATGATAATTTGTTGATTTTTGCTGAAAATTGGAATGAATTTTTGGCTGAAATTGCTGTCGCTCCCTTCGTGGGAGCGTGGATTGAAACGTGACACTAACTATCAGGAAGAAGCCCTGATCGACGTCGCTCCCTTCGTGGGAGCGTGGATTGAAACTTATTGTGTCTTTGTAGATGTTCATCAGATTATGGTCGCTCCCTTCGTGGGAGCGTGGATTGAAACCAGAGAAGAACCAACAACGCCATCAATAAAGGTTGTCGCTCCCTTCGTGGGAGCGTGGATTGAAACTGAAGACAGCGGAGCAAAAGATCCTCACGATGTGTCGCTCCCTTCGTGGGAGCGTGGATTGAAACAATGATAATCATCGACATGAGCCGGAGGCGAAACATGTCGCTCCCTTCGTGGGAGCGTGGATTGAAACGCGAGAACGGCAAACAAAACAAACAAGCTGAACAAACGTCGCTCCCTTCGTGGGAGCGTGGATTGAAACAGTGAAAACGCCGATCCGGTCACACTGATGGAAAGGTCGCTCCCTTCGTGGGAGCGTGGATTGAAACCTGGTAATTTGTGTCACGAAACCAGTCGTTCCATAGTCGCTCCCTTCGTGGGAGCGTGGATTGAAACATGCGGAACAATGCATATGCGACCGGGTTCAATGCGTCGCTCCCTTCGTGGGAGCGTGGATTGAAACCTAACGATACAGTCGAGATGAATGTCAACATGGCGTCGCTCCCTTCGTGGGAGCGTGGATTGAAACCGATCAGCTTATAATGTTTCGCCTCCGGCTCATGGTCGCTCCCTTCGTGGGAGCGTGGATTGAAACAGTGATTTCCCGGAGATTTTCTGGAAGCTGTGACAGTCGCTCCCTTCGTGGGAGCGTGGATTGAAACCGGTGACTGGGAAGGCGAAAGCTGGTGTAACCGGTCGCTCCCTTCGTGGGAGCGTGGATTGAAACAAGTCAGTGTCTGAGATCGAGGAAGGATGGGCAACCGTCGCTCCCTTCGTGGGAGCGTGGATTGAAACTGATTTACATATGCGCGCGCCTCTGCAATAGCGGTCGCTCCCTTCGTGGGAGCGTGGATTGAAACTTATAAGATGTATCCGAGCTGTATCTTGATGCAGTCGCTCCCTTCGTGGGAGCGTGGATTGAAACAAGGTCGGTAAAATGATTAAGAAAGACGGATCAGGTCGCTCCCTTCGTGGGAGCGTGGATTGAAACACCTCTCTGTGGTGACGGTAAGCATGTAGTGAAGGTCGCTCCCTTCGTGGGAGCGTGGATTGAAACAGCGGAATATCAGTGTATGTAGAAACTGTGTTTTCGTCGCTCCCTTCGTGGGAGCGTGGATTGAAACTATGTGTGACATACTAGGTGCAATTAGATAGTATCGTCGCTCCCTTCGTGGGAGCGTGGATTGAAACTTTTGTCATAGATTCCATAGATTCCGATCGGGTCGAAGTCGCTCCCTTCGTGGGAGCGTGGATTGAAACTACAGCGTGCATGGCATATACAGCTAGGTATGTTGTGGTCAAGCATTTTTGTAACACTTGTGGCTAAAAAA
>ULPS01009842.1_pt1 | contig 73419 bp, 65 predicted proteins | sample 1953711 | NCBI WGS metagenome assembly ULPS01 (sample SAMEA4835635, study PRJEB28245) | human gut metagenome | biome: gut microbiome; material: fecal sample | place: Denmark | collected 2008 | reverse complement strand
CTGCCGCTCCCACTGTCCGTGCCCCTGCCTGCAGCGGAACATACGAAGCCACGAGGCATCCGGCTGCGATCAGGACGCCTGACAAAAGAAAAATACAGACCGCAGTGCGCCTGCCCGCTTTTCTGTGCAGAAGGTTCAGCGCCGCTGCAATTGCCGCAAGGCATCCGTACAGCCAGGCTCTGCTGATATCGAAGGGGAAAACTGAAAGGACAGCATTCCACCATGCTGCGGCGAGAAGACAGACGCTGACCGCATTCAGAACCCATGCACTCCCGTCCTGCTGTCCTGCCCTGTTTTTCCCCGGCAGACCGCCGTACACTGTGATTCCGGAACGAACGCCGGATAACATTTTCTTCTTTTTCCGCATCCTTATCCTCTCCATGTCATAACACCGCCTGTTCTGACCGCATCCGTCTTTCTCTTCTGAATTTTTCCTTCATCCGCCCGCATCCCTGCCTGTTCACAGCCGGAGTAGTTCAGGGATCTCTCCATTCTTCCTGAGGACCCCCTGTCCGTCTATGGTCACCGTGGCAGCAAATTCATGCCCCCGGAATGTATCTTCGAAACAGATCTGCTTCCTGGCCGGATCCCGATACGGTTCGATCTCGGTCAGCTGCCAGATCATCTCCCAGGCGGACTTCTCATCCTTGACCCGCCGCATTCCGATCCTTTCATTCTTTTCTTCATACCAGGCTGCAAGATGAATGCACCTCTGCTCCGCAAGAGAGACCGACAGAGATGCAGCTGTCTCCAGGAGTTTCGAAAATCCTGCTGCCGACGTCTCCTTTTCCGGCAGATCGATCCACACGAGCACGCTGCATCCGAGGGGAAGTCCGTGTTCCTTTACCATAAGCTCCTCTTCTTTTGCGCTCAGCTTCCAGTGGATATCCCTTACAGAGTCCTGGACACGGTATTCCCGGACCTGAAAAAGTTCGGACGGATCATCCCCCTTCTTCTCCCCGGAGTATTCGTCCGAGTCTGTCCGGAACTCTCTGACTGCCCTGGTGATCTCCAGAGGCATGAGCCGCAATTCAGGCATGATCTTCACAGACGCCCTGCTGCGCACAGAACGATTTATATAGAAAATCCCGAACATGTCGCAGATTCTGACAGACTCCAGCTCCACTTCCATATTTCCGCAGAATTCTGACGAAGATTCACACCAGAATGTCTCTGTCTGTCCCGGCGCAAGGACTCCCTGATACCTCCGCCTTATCTTCCTTCCGGAAATCCTGTTCCTCACTGAGATCAGTACTTCACAGCGGACGGAAACTGTTCGGGAACTGCTTCTGACCGTTGCCCCGGAGCGGATGCGTTTTCCCTTTTCTCCCACAGGAGGCACCCTGTCCAGCTCCGCGCTGATTTTTTTTCTGACCAGCAGAAGAAAGGTCCCTGCGCATATCGGATAGAGGACTGTCAGAACAAGTATTCCTGAGATCACTGTCTCGTCATACATAAAATAAAGGTATATGACCAGGATCAGTACTGCAAGATAACCAGTTATTCTCTTCCACATTTTCTAGCGCCTCTTTTTTACAGACGGCTGAGGCACGCTCTCGGCCACCTGCCGTATCAGTTCGTCCATCCTGACGCGGCCAACCTTCGCCTTCATGTTCAGGATCAGCCTATGGGATGCCACATCCGGGAAAACATCCGCCACATCGGAAGGGATCACAAATGCACGCCCCTTCAGATATGCGCGCGCTTTCGCCATTGCCGTGAGGGCGACAGTCCCTCTCGGGCTCAGTCCCAGTTCGACCCATTCATTTTGTCTGGTCGCCTGCGCAAGCTCCGCGATATAGTGGTAGATCAGTTCATGTACATAAACCTCTCCCGCGCTCTTCCTGAGTCTGAGGAGCAGCGGCGCGTCCAGGATCGGCTGAACACTGTCTGTAATCCGTTCTCCTGACTGCATACTTCCCTGACTCCTTCTCAGGATCCTGACCTCTTCCTCCAGTGTAGGATAGCCCATGCTGACACAGATCATAAAACGATCCAGCTGAGATTCGGGCAGAAGCTGTGTTCCGGCGGATCCGACCGGATTCTCTGTCGCAAGGACAATAAACGGGTCTCCGGTCTTTCTCGTTACCCCGTCAACCGTCACCTGATGCTCTTCCATGACCTCGAGCAGCGCAGACTGCGTCTTTGGTGACGTCCTGTTGATCTCATCCGCAAGCAGCAGATTGCACATCACTGCTCCCGGCTGATAGACAAACTGCCCTGTCTCTCTCTGAAAGATCGTAAAACCCGTCAGATCTGACGGCAGCACGTCCGGTGTAAACTGCACGCGCTTCACCTCCAGCCCCATAGCTCTGGAAAATGCCAGGGCCATGGTGGTCTTTCCCGTACCGGGAATATCTTCTATTAAAATGTGTCCTCCTGCAAGAATCGCCGTCATGATCTTCGTCAGGATCTCTCTTTTCCCGACCACGGCCTTCTCCACCTCGTCGATCACCTGCCATGCCCATTGTTCTTCCCCTGACATCTGAATTCTCCTTTCTGCTCTTCCCGTTCGTCCGGATCACTTCCGCACCAGTATCTCCCATTCTTTCTCCCGGAATCCGACAAGCACGGTATCTCCGTCCACCACAATAGGACGCTTTACAAGCATTCCGTCCGTTCCCAGAAGCTGAAGCTGTTCTTCTTCGCTCATCTCCGGGAGCCTGTCCTTAAGCTTCATCTCCTTATACAGATTTCCGCTGGTATTAAAAAAACGCTTGAGCGGAAGACCGCTCTTCCGATACCACGTTCCCAGCTCGTCCGCTGACGGGTTCTCCGTCCTGATATCTCTCAGTTCATACTCCAGTCCGTTCTCGTCCAGCCATTTCTTTGCCTTCATGCACGTACTGCATTTTGGATAATATACGAATAACATTATTTTCTCCTTTCCTGTCAGAAATAAGTCTTTCTTCTCCTATTGTGCAGAAACTGTGATAAGATGTCAAGCGGGATATTGCCGTCCGCACCGGGCAAAGGCATTGCCGTCCATGAGTACAGTGTGAACAGTATCGCAAAGGCGATTCCTATCTTGTCAAATTTTTCTTTTATGTTAGAATAGAGTCGATCAAAGTTTTTGTACATACATTTAGTTACAGATAAGGATCAAAGGAGGAATTTTATTATGCACTGTTTCAGAAAAGTAACTGAAGACCTGTACTGGGTGGGAGCCAGCGACCGCAGGATCGAATTATTCGAGAATATCTTCCCTCTCTCTGACGGAGTTTCCTACAACTCCTATCTGCTGATGGACGAGAAGACTGTACTCTTCGATGCTGCGGACTACGCCGTAGGACGCCAGTTCCTTGAGAATGTTCAGGCTGTACTGAACGGCCGGACGCTGGATTACCTTGTGGTAAACCACATGGAGCCGGACCACTGCGCCATGATCGAGGATCTTGTTCTCCGCTATCCGGAAGTACAGATCATCGGAAACGCAAAGACCTTCCCGATGATCAGCCAGTTCTTCAGTTTTGATCTGGAGGGCAGGACGATCACAGTCAAAGAGGGCGACACTTTCTTCTCAGGAAAGCACACTCTCCACTTTGTAATGGCGCCGATGGTCCACTGGCCGGAAGCAATGATGACCTATGACGAGACAGACAAAGTACTCTTCTCTGCAGACGCTTTCGGAACTTTCAAAGCGCTGAACGGAAATATTTTCAACGATGAAGTTGATTTTGACAGAGACTGGCTCGATGAAGCCCGCCGCTACTATACAAACATCGTCGGCAAATACGGCATGCAGGTCCAGAACGTCCTGAAAAAAGCCGCTTCTCTTGATATCCGGATGCTCTGCCCGCTGCACGGTCCCATCTGGAGAACAGACCTTGACTACATCATCGGGAAATATGACACATGGAGCAGATACGAACCGGAAGTAAAAGGCGTCATGATCGCATATGCGAGCATGTACGGAAATACAGAGAACATGGCGGATGTCTTCGCCGCAATGCTGGCTGAGGAAGGTGTTAAGGATATCCGGATGCATAACATCTCCAAGACTCATGTATCCGAACTGATCGCGGACAGCTTCAAGTACAGCCACATCGTCCTCGCTGCGCCGACCTACAACAACGGCATCTACCCTCTGATGGACAACTATCTGGAAGACATGAAGGCTCTCGCGCTCCAGAACCGTACTGTAGCAGTCCTCGGAAACGGTACATGGGCTCCCCAGTCCACCAAACTGATCACTGCCAAGGTCGCAGAGATGAAGAACATGACGCTGCTGGATACCAGTGTGACGATCAAATCATCCCTGAAGGACGCACAGCTTGAAGAGTTAAAATCTGTCAGCAGACAAATCGCAGAAGAAGTGTTATAATAATAAATGCTTTACATTTTATTCTGTTTACGAAGGAGGAGTTCCTATGAAATTAGTTATCACTATGAGCCGCCGTTTCGGTACGGGAGCGAGCATCATTGCCGGAGAGCTCTCCGAGAGACTGGGTATTCCTGTATATGACAAAGCTTATATCGAGGAAAAACTCAATGATCACATGTATGAAAGCGAAGCCGAAGCGATACGAAAGCTTGCCGAAAAGCCCTGTATCATCCTCGGACGGTGTGCCTCTGATATCCTGAAGGACCGCATGAACGTCCTGAATATCTTTGTATGCGCCGACAAGGAGGATCGTATTCACAGGATCATGGAAAAAGACGGTCTGAGCTACGAAGATGCAAAGGAAAAAGTTGAGAAAACTGATGAAGAGAGAGCTTCTTACTATTACGAACATACGGGGAAGACATGGGGTGATGTAAACGACTACCACATGATCCTCGACACATCCGAGCTCGGAGTTGAGAACTGTGCTGATATCCTGATGCACTACTTTGAGAAACTGGAATACATCTAAAATGATCAGAAGAACCGGCGCGGAACGCATATCTTTTCGCTCTGGTCCTTCTTTATCTACAGAACAAAGGCGCCGGGAAGATCCCGGCGCCTCTTTTCTCTGTCTTATCGGTTCTATTCTGCGCTGCTGTCTGCTCCGTCATCCGTACTTCCGCTCTCATCTGCAGTGCCGCTGTCTGCTGCATCTGTATTTCCATCCGCAGCGTTTCCGGAATCTCCGGATGTATCGGTATTTTCCTCCGGAGTTACGATTGTGACTCCCTGATCAATGAAGTCTACTTTCTTCCATACTCTGTCATTCACTTCGATCTTGACTGCGTCCTTCCAATCTTTCAGAAGTGAATCGTACTGATCCTGCCTGCGCTGTTCAACGATCGTCTCTTTCTCTGCGTCAGTAGCTTCCCGGTCAAGAAGGCTGGTCAGCTCACCCACATAAATTCCATTGTCCGTCTCGACGAGCTCTGTCACATCGCCTTCATTTGCCAGCGCATCTGCCGCTGCGATCAGATCTTCATTCGGACTTGTACTCTCGGAATCAAAAGTTGCGGTCTGTGCCTCAACGCCAAGCTCTTCCGCCACTGCCGCAAAGTCCTCGCCGGCTCTCACTCTGTCCACCAGTCCCTGTGCTGTTGTCTTGAGTGCCGCCTTCTCATCATCTGTCAGTTCCGTTGAATTTCCAGAATCATCTGTCGTCGTATAGGAAAAGAGTACATACTGCATACTCTTCTGAGCAGCCTCTTCATCTGAGACTTCTTCATCCACGCCTTCCTTCATCGCGCCATCCATCTTATTCTGGATCGTGATGAGTTCAAGCACTTTTTCGATATCTTTCTTATAACCGGATACAGCCTCTTTCGCCTCATCCGTATTGTCTGCGTCAAACTGATCTGCAGCATCGGAAATCGCATTCTCCTCATCCTCTGTCAGTGCAATATCATAATCCGACGCATGCTGCGAGAGCACATACATATCTTCCAGACTCTCCATAATACTGTCCTTTGTCTGCTCCTCAAATGTATTGTCCTCATCATACTCCTGAGCCCACATATCTTCCGCTGTCATCCCCATCATGGACGCATAGTAAGTCTCGTATTCTCCCTGTGTAAGTCTGGCATAGAAATTGGCAACCCCCAGCGTGATGTCCTCATCGCCGACTGTAGCCACCACCGCATCTGTATCGATAGAGCCGCTGCAGCCCGTCACGGACGCCGCTGCCAGAACACCCGCAGCCGTAACAACTGCCGCCCTTTTTCCTAATCGCATCATAATATCCTCCTAAGTACACATATTTGAACATCCTGTCAGAATGCTCAGAACATTCTCGAATATTATACTCCGTTTTGGGCATTCTAACAAGTGGAAATCACAAAATATACATATGTTAAATCTCTCTTATATTAATTTCTTTCCCCCTTCCTTCTAATGATATAAACATAGCTTTTCCCTTAGATTCAATAATTCCGCTTATTGTTCGCTCGTACATCAAAATTAATGCCTGCTACTGAATGCTTTTACCGCAATACGGACAGAAATTAGACCCTGTCTCCACCTGTTTTCCACAGCCCGGGCAGTATATTTCATTGGATGAAACTGCCATTCCGCATTTTGGACAGAAGTTTGCCCCTGCCGGAACCGGGACGCCGCATTTTGAACATAAGTTTTGCGCGGCTGCCGTCTGCTGCATATACCTTCCGGAGGGCTGCCGCTCAGACATGTGGGAATTTTCTTTCTCAACAAACGCCTGACCGGCAGATCCAAAAACATTTTCTGCAATTGTGCTGTAAACTGTAGCCGCTGTCTGCCCCATTGCCATGCCAGCCTGAAATCCCGCTGCTCCGCCTGCAGCAGGATTCTGTGCCAGAGATTCCAGAATGTGCATCCCCTTTATAGTTGCGTAGTCTGCTCCCATTGCATCCTTCGCAGCCTTTTCTCCTCTTGCTGTCTGTATCTCCTCAAATACTCCTATATTAATGTCATCAAGTCTGTCATATTTCTCTGTCGCAATATCCAGTGCAGCGATTGTAAACTTAATGCATTGAAGACCATAAGAAGACACAATCCTGTCGATTTCCGGCTGTAGTTGTTCAGATAGTTCTTCCAGATGTTCCTCTATTCCAATAAATTCTTTTCTATACTGATTAAAAAATTTAGATAGACGTGTACGTATCTTTCCGGAAAATTCATTTTTAAAATAATTCTGCAGATCATCTTCCGTCTGGACAAGAACGTTATTTCCTATCATTTTTTCGAGAAAGGCTGCCGGATTCACAATCTGTATTTTGTATGCGCCATTGGCACCGATATCCAGCCGGATACCATTTACTTTATCTCTTGTCTGTATCCTGTTCGACGTTCCCCACCGAATCTCTTTGCTGTGCGCTGTTCTCACAAAATACACAATGCAGTTAAATGTACTGATCCCGCCTGTAAATGCATTTTTCAATCTGCTGATAAACGGATAGTTCTCTGTCGTAAGCTTATATGTCCCGTTATCGAAAACATACTCTATCACTCCGCTTTTGATAAATATAGCCTGCTCTCCCGGCATAACAATCAATGTAGAATTCGTATTAAAATCCTCCTCCGGCTGTCTCCATATGAGCGCTTCGCCCGGTCCGCTGTTCTTGATAACATCCGCCCAATGCTTCTTTCCTCCCACATAAGCCGTTTCATTTGGATTTCTGCTGAATAGACCCATTGTATAATCCTCCGTAAAGTAATGTTATTTCCCAGATAATTCCTGTTTTCTTTCACGATTGCCGGAATGTGCGCTTTCAATCGCGTCTTGCAGACCTTCTGTCGTACCGGTGGGCGATTCACGTACCAGCGACATATCATTTCCCCCTACAGTTTCGCCAACATTATACGCCAGTGCTTCTATGTCCTGCTGAAGCCCGATTCCCCCCGTATGTCCAAAAGCCTGATTGATTTCACTTGGAACCGCACGCACAGTATGCCGATCCCCGCACTCATGCCAGGTCAGCCCCCGGCTGTCCATATAATCCGCTATATCTTTCGCTTCAATTCCCATTGTCTCTGCCACAATCTCATTTGCCTGTGAAAAAGTTCCCTCCGCTCCGCTGCGGCTTGTCCCCATATTCTCAAGCTCTACATGTCCCTCATACCCAGCAGAGATTTCTTTTCCCATATCCTCCCCATATTTTTCCCTCAAGAATTCGCTTAGATCATCGGCACTGAATTCCTGTTCAAATGGTTCAAAGTCAGGTTCTCTGTGAGAATAGCTCACCCTGTCATCCCCATATTCCTCCATCATATGCTCTTTGAACTCCTGACCGGAATATGTTGTATAGGACTTGTCGGATTTATTATATATTTTCAGCTCTGCGTCATCTTTCAGGATGAAATCACTGTTTCCTTTCGCGTCAGGATTATCCCATTCTCCCCTCTGGTCTGAAGGAAGTTTCTGTATGCTGACATTCTCCTCCAGAACATCCCTCATGATCTCAGCTGCATCCTCTTCTAAAACTTCCTCATGATCTTCCGCTGTATCTTCTGGAATATCATTTGTCGTATCATTTCCTGTCCTAGAGAACTCATTTTCATTGTCTGTATTGACATCCTCTGGGATATCAGACGGAATATCATCTTTCTCCATATTTTCGGCTTCTATTGCTTCGGCGACAGTATCCTCTGCGATGTCTTCCGGTATCTCACATTCCGATTCCATAGATATATCCGGCACTGTGTCCACCGATACTTCAGGGGCAATATCAATTGTCATATCTGCTGCTGTGCCATATTCTTCACTCATCGCTTCTCACCACCTGTTTCTTTAGGGAATTCTCAATCTGTATCTCCCGGACAGGGATCTGCGTGTCATAGCGGATCTTTCTCCAAAGATGAACTTTAACACAGTACATCAGTTCATCTGAGAAGGTTTCCCCATTCAGTTCTTCCATCACTTCTCTGGTGATACGCCCAAATACTTTAAAAACGGAATCAAATTCTTTCATATCTGCTTTGAAATGTTTCACGAAAATCCGTCTTGCAACTTCTCTTGCAAGCATCCTTCTCGAATAGTCGCATGTATGTCTACAGTATGTTCCCGCCTCACACTGCGGGTACGGCCGAAGCATCTTTTCTTTTCCCCGCCAGTAACATGACAAATCATGCAGCTTATCGTCACTGATTGTAATATCGATGTTATGCTCCGCGCGATAATCAGGCACAATAATTTCTTCCGGTTCTTCCAGCTTCTGAAAGAAAAGAAAGGCTTCTCCCGGTTTCAGTCTGGACATTCTCTGCATTTTGGCGTCATCCATATTGGTGCTGTCTGCAATCATCTGTTTATCTGTTTTTTCAACAAGACGGAATACCATCTTCATATCTGTCAGCGCTACAATATCTGCTGTCACTTTCCGTGGAGACTGATCCGCAATTATCATACCTACTCCATATGATCTCATCTCTGCTAGAATTCTTTTAACCAGCCCCTGTGCGACCTTCTTCGGATCTGCCCCCTCTGCTCCTGCTGACGAACCAGAGTCCAGCAGAACATGAGCCTCTTCAAGAAGCACAACATTCCTCAAATCACCAGTTCCTGTGTAATTTGTATTTACATAAGAAAGTACAGATAAAAGAACCAGCGAGATAATAAGCGCTTTTTGATCACTGTTCTCTATCGCCGCCAGCTCAATAACCGTAGGTTTTCCAAGAAGATCTTTCACCGGAATGTTTGAATATTGATCAAAAAGATTTGCAAGGCTCTTCAATCGGACAACACCCGCACGCCCTATGTTTCTCGCATCGCCAGTATACCCAATATCTTCGAATGTCTTTTTAAAGCACCGTATAAAATCAGATATATTAAATATTTCTCCCCTGTCGTCTATTGTATAAGAATCAAGCCATTTAAAATCCGAATAGCAGTTGTTGATCGTTTCCTCAAATATCAGATCAAGGGGCGTCGCCATAGACACCGCCGCTTCGAATGCTGTTTTCAGCGTAGATTTATATGTTTCCAGCCTGACATTCTCAGGTGGGACAAATGGATTCATAACAAACGGTGAGATGAAATTTTTCCCTGGAGTAAACACTTGCAGTTCTGGTATGCTCTGTATCATAGCCCGATATTCATTTTTAGCAGGTTCAATAACAAGAAAAGGGATTTTATACTCTTTCCATAATCTAATGAGCAGGCTCACCGAAAAGTTTGTTTTACCCGAACCAGGAGTTCCGACCACCAGCATATGTTTCGTAAGATCATTCAGTGAAAATCCTATCGAAGCTCTATTCATTGATGATCTTAGTTTTCCTGCCGTAATATCTCCGGAGTTTATTATATCTTCTGCATATGTCTTGCTCAGCTTTCCGGACTCATTGACGACAAAACCGGCGGAAACCATATTGCTGCCAATTGGAAGCCGAAAAAATTCCGCTGCTTCTTCCTGTGTGATCACATATGGAAGACGGTAGAGATTCCGAGAAAACTTTCCTGAATTCCAAATTGATACATTCCTGTTTCTGTTGATGAGTATCTCATTCACTGCCCATGGAAGCGGATAAAAATTATTATTCTTATTCACTTCGGAAGAATATAGATCTATAAGTACCAGCTTGGCAGACTGGTCTTTACCGTTTGCAAACTGACTGTATACCTTCGGAGCAATATTAGATATAGGAATCTGTTCGCCGTAAATAAGTATATTAAACAAAAACAAGGGCATCCCCTTATGTTTGGAATAATATGAATATATCTCCGCATGTTTATCTGCCAATGTAAAACTGATACTTCCAATACTCTGATCAGAAACACCCCTTTTAAGCATCTCCAGCATTTGCGCAGTACGGTCGATCTCTGCCGCTTCATTTCTATCATAATAAGTCGGAATAAGCTGAAAAGAAACCGCACTGTCTGGATAATCAATTAATGTATTGACTATATTCTCCAGCCCCGTGTCTTCTTCCGGGAAACGCCCAAATGCATAGCAGTACGGATATAATGTACTCTGAAGATTTTCTATAGTTTCTTCTTTAATTAGAGCCCTGATACCTCTGTCGCTGACATGTCGTACTTCGTCAAGAAGATCCTCTGCAGACATGTCCTCTGATTCATATTTCTGTAATTTCAGCATAGATTGAAAGAGATTCAGTATATCTGCTGTCGTTTTCTTAGCCTTCTCTGGTTCTGCATCAATCGCACGTACAATCAGATAAATATGTATATCTGCGTTATATGGCTGGTTCTTCACCGGACTGGTTTTCCAAAGTAGTTCAACAGCGATATCTTTATCAGTCCCATTTCGCTGACACTCCCGTTTATAAATGAGATAAACCTCGCCTAGCACCCGGCTCATCTCGCTTTTATAGCGCCGCATCGTTTCTGATAATGCTTCTTTTCTGTCGTCGATAATCGAAATATGCGGAATCGAGGTTATCTTTACCGCGCCAAGCGCCGCACTTGCACCATCAGACAGATATACAGAATCAATATAGGGCATAATCTCTGACCCTCCTTTTTAATGTGGCTTCTACTGTATCAGAAGATATAATTCTGCAGATTCTCGATGCACTGATCCATCTGAGATATATCTGTTATAAGCCGTTTTATCTCATTCTGCACAGACTGCATTTCCGCATCCTTATCTGCAATTTTCTGTTCAAGAGTACTCACTGCACTTTTAGCTGAAAAATAGCGGAATCCCATGCCTCCAACCATCGCAGCGCCGATAAGAAGCATTAATAAAGCACTGCCGGCCCCCGTGCTCAACGAGACAACTCCACAGAAAATAAAGAAAACACCTGCTACAATAACCCCCTTCAATGGATGATATAATGTATTCAGGTTCTTTCCTTTTTCACTTATGTATCTATCTTTTTCCTGCTGCAGACCCAGTATTCGATTTTCCAGCGACTGCTTCTGCGCCATCGCACTGCTTTTCTTATTCCTGTAAGTATTCTGCTCATTCGTTTTTAATTGCTTATTCTGGTTTACACTCTGTTCATAAGTACTCCACTGCTGTTGTAATTGATTCTTCACTTCAGGTGGTGCAACCCGAAGCGCACCATCCACATTATTCTTGATTGTATTGAACCTGGACTGCGAACAGTTATACAAAGTAAAGTCCTCAGATTCTGCCCTGGCAAGCCCCCACCATCCTCGAAAATCTCCAGATTTGTCATTAACTACAGACTGAAATATTTCTTTTGCCCTTGCATAATTCTTATGCTGTATCAAATTAGCTGTTGCATTTTCTATACGGGAATCTACTGATGATTCATCTTTAACAATAACACTTTCGGCATGCTCAATATTCGTTACATTATACGTATTATGGTAGTTGATCGCATCCTGAACAATATATTCTGTACCGCAGGAAGGGCATTTCGCCGATTTCAACGAACTGTCTACTGTTAATTCTGATCCGCACATTGTACATTTTGCTGCTACTAACGCCATTTTTCTTCCTCCATTCACCGTTTTTTAAATATTTCTTATTTCTTTTTTGCCTTATTCTCTGCAATCTTTCTGGCTCCTTTACGCATTCCTTTTCCCGCCAGAAAAAGAATCACACATACGGTAATCAGACTCAGAATATCTGTAAATACAATACTCCCTTCTTCTCCCAGACTTTGAATCACATCAAGTATCTGATATGCTGCCAGAATGATTGCGATCATCTGGAAACCGGCTCCAAAAAAGTCCAGAATCGTACTTATAGAACTGTTTTCGTACCTTTTGTAAAAAATAATCACTGTAGTTTCCTCCTCTTCTTATACGACAGTTACTTTTACGTCATTCTACAAACAATATCTTCCATTGCATTAATCTTCCGGATAGTACTCCATAAAGATGCAATTAATTACGTCTGATCCTTCTGGAGACTCGAACCGCAGGTTATCCTCTGCCAGACTCTGTTCACCTATATCGTCAATATTGAAATCCAAAACGAGATCATCACTTATATAATTATTATATGAACTATAGAAATCATACGAGATGCTTGTGTCTCCTTCTGAAAAACCATACTCAAATTTACCGTATGCCGCCTTCGCATCACTTAACGTATCGCCAAGAGAGATCCCCGCCCCCGTCTGAAAGGATAACGGCATGTCCTCTTCTGTAACTGTAATTGATGCAACTTCACAGTCATCAAGCATCCTGCTGTCTTCTTCCACATTGATCACACGGATGTTTACAACAGCATCTCCCTTCTGTATATCCACATCCAAATATGTAAGGGGCTCCAATTCCGTTCCTTCCGGAACATCAACCAAATCATTCACCGTGTATACTAGTTCGTTCGGATGCACACGGCCGTAAGTCCAGCCATTATCGAGGAAATCAGATAATCTACTGTACATAAGCTGATATTCCTGTCCATCCAGGACAAACTTATACTGTTCTTCTATTTCGCCGATCGATGTGATTGTCTTATTATTTTCCGTCTCCTCGCTGTCCTCTGCTTGCGTATCTGTATCTGGCTCAGAAGAATTCCCGCCTCCGCATGCAGTCATTGATATAGTAAATAATCCTATCGCCAAAAGCATAACTAATTTCTTTTTCACTTTTTTGCCCCCTTCTTCCATTAACACATGACTATATTAATATATCAAAAAAAAGCGCAGTATTTATTGCTCTGTAAAATTCTGCACTCTTTTTGTAATATTTTGTAATAGTATCGCAGGATGCAATCCCCGTCTTCTTATCTGCAATATTTTCATTTACCATCTCATCAGCACTTCTATCAGTATAAATTCACTATTCCTTGATACTTTTGTCTTCCCTCCCATTTTTCTCACGTGCCGTTTAATCATCCCCATTCCGGCTGACATCCTGCCTTTTCCCAAACTCCACAACGTCTCACTTTTACATGAGCACTCCAACCTGAAAATCACCTGATTCTTCACTGTGCCGCCCTGCAGCCGCAGGAATCTCTTCCCCGTATCTGCTCTTCTTATCTCCGACAAAGCAGTCTCCAGAAGATCCAGAAGCACCTCCGTCACATCTTCTTCCTTCAGACATCCCCTGCGGTAGGTTCCAAAAGAAAACTCCGGCGTCACTCCCTGTTTCTCAAACACCCCTGCATAACTGTAAAGAACCGAGTCCAGCATATGGTCATCACTGTAAACACCGGCCCGGATCGCCCCATACTGTGCTTTCAGTTTCTCCAGATATTCAGAGGCAGTTCTGTTTTTCTCTGACAGGTCTTCTAGCTCTGCCAACCTTTCCATCTGCTCATCAATCTCCGCCTGCTGCTGCTCCATCAGACTGATCTGACGTCGTACCGCTTCACTGTGAAGACGCATAAGTTCTTTCTGTTTTATCAGATAACTATGTTTTTGAAACACCTGCCTGTGCCAGGACTGCAACAGGCGGATAACAAGCAAAACACTGACTACACAGTAAAGAATACAGCCGAAAACCATAATATAAAGGGTTATACTGATTGTGTAATTATACTCGGGAAGCAGTGATATGAAAGCAGTACTGATCCATACTACAGATACTGCAACCCATAATTTTTTATGTCTTAATTCATAATTACGGATTCGTTTCAAACGATCGCCTGCCGCAAAATTAATCAGGATACAAACCGTAAACATTCCAAAAGGTATCAGAATATCTTCCCACTGCAGCCTGCCGCTGAACTCAAAAGCATCCAGATCACCTCTCAGATTATTCACCAATACCATTATTGCAGCACTAACGGCAGTAACAGTTATCTCCGCAATATTGCTTGTCAATAATACCTTTATGCATCCCCCCTGAAAAGTATACAGAAGCATTCCATAATTGCCCAGAATTGCAATCCCTGTGACAATTATGTATAGACAGCGAAGAGTAGGATGTACAGCAATATACTTCCCGTACATCTGATTCATGATAACATTAACAAGAATAACTCGGATCAGATAATAGATAGCTAACGCCTTTGCAGAACGACGTTTGCCTAGAACAAGCCACATCAGGAAATAGCACGCTGATATATTTGTCAGTACAATCAACGCATAGCGCAATGTCTCTGCTGCTCCGGCCATTCTCTCACCTCACCTTCAATACTGCCTCTGCCCGCACACGATCGCCCCCTTGAGACTGTCAACTGTCCTCCCAGCCTCTTCAAACGATGTTTGAGCATTCCCATTCTAGCGCATCCTCTGCCTTTCCCGATTCTCCGCAGTTTTCCATCTCTGCATGTGCACTCCATCCGGAAGATTACCTGATTCTTCACCGTACCTCCCTGCAGCCGCAGAAATCTGTTCTCGGGGGCTGCTTTTCCAATCTCCGCTGAAGCAGTCTCCAGAAGTATCATAAGTACCTCAGTCACATCTTCTTCCTTCAGACACCCCCTGCGGTAGGTTCCAAAAGAAAACTCCGGCGTCACTCCCTGTTTCTCAAACATCCCTGCATAGCTGTCAATCTGATGCCGCACTGCTTCACTGTGAAGGCGCATAAGCTCCCTCTGTTTTGTCAGATAATTATGCATCCGCAGCACCTGTCTGTGCCAGGATCGCCAGAGATAGATGCCAAGGATAATAGCAGCTGCCGCAAATATCATAGCTCCAATTATTATGATGACCACCGCCATCCCGAATTTTTCGTTATGCTCGGGCAGCATTGTAATACGCGCACTTCCGATCCACAGCAAGGAGAGAATCAGCCACAGCTTTTTATGCTTTAGCTCATACTCCCTTACCCGCTTCAATTGGTTTCCGCACATCATATATATCAGAATACATATCAGGCACATGCCCACTGGAATGATTCCGTCCTGCCACTGAAGTCTGCCCAAATAGCTTAACAGTTCAGGTCTTCCTTGCAGAACATTCGCCAAAAAAGTCAGACCGATTCCTATTAGACTTGCCGCCACCTTGCACAGCATGCTCACCAGCGCAACTTTTGCGAAGCTCCCCTGAAATGTATAACAAAGTACAGCATAGTTGAGAACTGCAGTAATAATTACAATAGATATATATAATTTTTCCAAAAATGGATCTGCCATGATCTCATTTCCTCTCCAGTGCGACCTGTATCTGTACCCGTTCCGGACTTCTGATAATGTCTATCTGTCCGCCGAGTCTTTTTACACAGCGCTTCAGCGCCCCATAGGAAATCCCGTATTTTTCTCTCCATTTTCCATTTCGTCGCCTGCACTCCATCCGGAAGACCACCTGATTCTTCACTGTGGCGCCCTGCATCCGCAGAAAGTGTGTTTCTTTATCTCCCGACGAACTGATATTTTCGGCCATTCCTATCTCAAGAAGATTCATCAGAATTTCGACCGTATTCTCTTCCGGCAGACTTCTTTTTCGGTAACCTCCGAAGGAAAACTCCGGCTGCATTCCCTTTTCCGCAAGTATCTGCCCACAATGATATAAAACAGCATCCACCAGAAAGTCATCGCTATGTGCCCCGGCCTGAATCGTTCTGTAGCTTTCTTTCAGCGTTTCCAGATATTTCTCGATCCGATTGCTCCCGACTTTTGACTGTTCCAGCTTCTGTATTTCATCCATCTGCGCATCTATCATTTTCTGTTCTGATTCCATACGCAGGATCTGTTCCCTGACTGCTTCCATATGGAGTAACATCAGGCGCCTCCGTGTTTTCAAAAATTCATTTTCCCGGAAGATCTGCCGCCGATACTTTCCGTACAGTCTCAAAACAGTAAGTATAATCATAGCTCCGGCGGAAGCTAATATCAGAAAGTTAAAAGCATACGCATTAACAACGACCGCACTATATTCAAGAAATATCTGAGCTATAGTAATACAGATATATGTAACAAAGAAAGCCATCCAAAATTTTTTGTGTTTGATCTGATAATCCCGCAGCATTTTCAGATATTTACCGGCCACCAGATATACCACTGCAAAAATGACGAAGCATAACGCCGAAAAGAGCAGGCTCCTCCATGAAACCGGATAAAGATATGCTACTTGCTGAAGATCAGCATCTCCCCTATATATCACAAACAAAGAAATGCCGCCTATCGACACCGATGCAAGTTCCGCACCCATGCCGCACAGCGCTGTCTTTACAGCACCGCCTGCGTAGGTGTAGTAGAGTATCAAAAAATTTGTCACCGATGTAATCACTTTCAGGATGATATAAAATATATAAAGCCCTATATGGCTTTCCATATAGCCACCCATTATGATTGCCAGAAAAAGATCCTGTATCAGTACTTTCAAAGTCCAGTATGCGATTTCCGGTTTTTGAGAGCGCCTTCTTCTCTGCATGATATTCTGCATCATTATGGCAATTGCATTCTGTGTCGCCGCAATCAGCGCAAAATTGACTGCCACCCGCCACTGTTCGGTCAGAAATTCTCCTGCATATGCCCACATACTGCTCATCCCCTCTGCATCATGATGCAAAACCTCTTCTCATTACCGTCTTCAATCTCAAATTTTCCCTGATACGTGAGCACCAGCGGCATAATCCTCCGCTTAAGCTCGCGCCTCATCTTTCCGGCAGTTTTTTCCGACTGACAGGAGAACTCCAGCAGAAGCATTTTTTTCAACGCTGCAGCACGCAGAAATAAGGAGGAATTTTGACTCTGATTTTCGTTATTTTCATGATATGCGATACTTTCTCTGACACAGTAATCCAAAATCTGAAAGAAGATCTCCGCCAGTTCATTCTCCGGTATAACACCCCGGTCATATTTCTGGAATGAAAAAGATACTTTAATCTCTTTCTTCCGGCACGCCTCTGCCATATGACACAGCACGCTGTCCACCAGATAGTCTGTGCAGTAAATCCCCGACTGTATCTCATCAAACTTACCTTTTAATGCGCGAAGATAATTCTGTATCCTTTCTTCATAGTCTTCTCCACGGCTGCTGTCCTCTTTCCGGCCTGCCATGGCTGTAATCTCATGCATTTGTGCATCAATCTTCTTCTGCTCCTGCTCCATCTTACTGATCTGACGATTGACAGAACGGTAATGAAGCTCCATCAGCTCTTTCTGTGCATGGACAAAAGCATTCGTCTGCTCTATCCGTCTACGGTATCCTGCATACAGCCAGATAGCCCCCGCACAACCCGGAACAGATAAGATAATTGCTGGAAGCAAAGCCAGCGTATGAAACAAGCCCAGCTCAACAAGATTCATAAAATTAGAGGCAATTCCGGCCAAAAAATAGGCTGTCACAACAATCCAAAGTATCCTCCTGTGTTTTGGCTCAAAAGTTCTGATTTTCGGCAACCAAGGTTTCAACAAAAAGATTTCCAGCCAGAACAGCCCATATACAGCGGGAATCATTAAAAGATCCGGTAGCAGAAAGGTAATTCCATAGCCACCAGGATCGCTTCTTCCCTCTATCCTGTTTACACACAATAAAAGCGTAGAAAAGAAAATGAAATAATTTGTTTCTGTTAGAATCTGAATTATACCCAGCTTCAGTATGCTGCCATAGTAAGTATAGTAGATCAGAAAATATGTAACAAATGCAAACAGTACAGCATACAAAAACCGAATTTCCATAACTATCAGTTCATCCAGACTGCTGTTTGGCAGAAGATACGCAATAACAACATTTTTGGTCAGAAGTCCAACTGAGATCACAACAACACGCAGAGTCTGGCTTCTGCGCCTCACAAGCATGTTATTCACAAAGAATACACTTGGTATTAAGTAACTTACAGTCAGAACCGTGATCCTGACACATGTACTGAAATCTTCCACATCCTCATTCCTCCCCGCAGAGCACGATCCTCTCCTCAAACATTCCTGCATTCTCATCCGGCACGAACTCAATCGTTCCATGATACTTTTCCACCAAATTTTCAATGATCTTTGTCCCGATCCCGTGCTCTTCCCTGCGCGGTTTCTTTGTCTTAAAGGTAATCTTCTCCCCTTCCCTGACACGGTTTTTCATATCAATAATCAGCTTGTTTCCATCTCTTCTCATAGAAAACCATATTCCTTTTTCTCCGTCCTCCGGTATTCTTTCCTGTGCTTCGATCGCATTGTCAAGGAGATTGTGGAGAAGAGCGACAATATCCACTTCTTCAACGTTATTATTGATGCAGTCTTCCACGTCCATCATTAAAGGAATAGCTTTCCCGCTGCACTGTTCCTGCTTGATCGTCAGGATCGAGTTGACAAGCTCATCACTGCAGAACTCCTGCTTTTTCAGAGTATCATACCTTTTTTTCAGATCCAGCATATATTCTTCCATCTCTGCTGCATCCCTGTATTGTCCCAGTAAGGCCTCCAAAGTCTGGATATGTTTGGCCAGATCATGTCGGTATCTTCTTGTTGCTTCGATCCGGCTCTGTATTCCGGAATAGAATTCCTCCATAGACGCCATATACGACTGCATAAGTCTGTTTTCCTGCTCCATCTCCCGGGTCTTCATCACCCCTGCGGCCAGAACAAGGAACACAAGCAGTACTCCAAACAAAATCAACGTAATGACCATTTTATCCTCCCTTCACACTCTCAGGAAATCTGTGTCACTGCCCATTTCATGAATGCTGTTCTGGCTGCTTTCCGATAGCTCCTGCTGATCATGACCTTTTTATCGCCATCCAGAATAAAGGCATCTGCAAGCATTTCCCGCACCGCAGGCAGATACACGATGTAGCTGTTGTGGCAGCGAACGAAATCCAGCTCCGGAAGTTTTTCCATGAGCGCCGACAGCTTGTTCCATATGGGGTAAGTTCCGTATACTGTAATAATATTCGTCGTTCTTCCGCTTCTCTCAAAACAAAGAATATCCGCCGGTGCAAGGGATACTTCTTTTCCGCCTATGACAGAAAAGGTAAGTTTATCTCTTGTCTGGGAAAGCTGATGGAAGACCTTGCCGAAAATTTCCCCGATCCGCTCTCCAAACTGTTCTTTCAGCGCAAAAAAGACATGCTCTGTATGATATACTTCTGTCGCATAAAAGAGGTAATTGGTCAGATACACAATCTGGCATTCTTTCCACTTTCTGTTAACTGAGGATACAAGATCAATGCCATTCTTATCTTCGTCCCCGTCTTCGAGTACAATATCCATAAAAAGCACATCCAAAGGATATCCGGCATAATCGTTCAGCTCCCCTGGGGTAGAAAAACAGATAACTTCCATCTCTGTCTCTGTTTTATCTGCATAGTCGTAAATAATTTTTTCCGCCTTCTGGCACCAAAGGGCATCATCGTCGCATATTCCCACTCTCATCTTCTGTCTCCCGTCTTATCTCATCATCTTTCTATCGTTAAATCTGGCAGCATTTTCGAAAGCTGCAAATTATTTTTCGGAGCCTGCATCCATCCGCAGGCTGCGGATATCCTCCAGGATCTTCCTCAGCAGCTGGAGCACGTCCTGTCCCGTCTCTTTTCCGCTCCTCCCCCGCTTCTGATACAGAAAACACGGCGGTTCTTCCGCACGGAAGACGAGCGAGTTCCTGTAGGACTTAAGAAGAGGCGGAATCTTCTGCGGATCGATCTTCGCCTTCTCATACATAGTAAACTTATAGTCCTGCCCTTTCTGTTCCACTGCCGTCACATAGGCGGAATGAGCCAGGCCTTTCAGTGCCGCGATATGAAGGAGCTGCTGAACCTTCTTCGGAATATCGCCGAAGCGGTCGATCAGTTCCTCTGTCATATCGTCCATCTCTTCCTCTGTCTCGATAGCGGCGATCCGCCTGTACACATCCAGCTTCTGATACTCGTTTTTAATATAAGACTCCGGAATATATGCATCGATGTTGATATCGATGGTGGTGCTGTAGTTTTCCTCCCCGCCGGTCCCTTTCAGCTGGAGGACCGCCTCGTTGAGCATCTTGCAGTAGAGATCATATCCCACTGCTTCCATATGCCCGCTCTGTGCTTCTCCAAGAAGATTCCCTGCTCCCCTGATCTCAAGATCCCGCATGGCAATCTTGATCCCAGAACCCAGATCCGTGAACTCACGGATGGCGGCAAGGCGCTTCTCTGCCACCTCTTTTAAGAGCTTATCCCTTCGGTAGAGAAGGAATGCATAGGCCATCCTGTTGGAGCGCCCCACTCTTCCTCTCAGCTGATAAAGCTGGGAGAGGCCGAACCGGTCTGCGTCCTGGATGATCATGGTGTTCGCATTGGGAATATCCAGCCCGGTCTCAATGATCGTGGTGGACACCAGCACATCGATGTCCCCGTTGATGAAATCGTACATGATATCTTCCAGCTGGCGTTCATTCATCTGCCCGTGGGCAAAAGAGACATTTGCCTCCGGGACAAGCTTCTGGATACGGTCCGCCACCTCCGCGATATCGCTGACGCGGTTGTAGACATAATACACCTGTCCGCCGCGGGAGAGCTCCCTCTCGACTGCCTCCCGCACCATTTCGTCATTGTACTCCATAACATAAGTCTGGATTGGCATCCGGTCCATGGGCGCCTCTTCCAGAACGCTCATATCCCGGATCCCGATCAGGGACATGTGGAGCGTCCGCGGGATCGGCGTCGCCGTGAGCGTCAGTACATCCACATTCTCTCTCAGCTTCTTGATCTTTTCCTTATGGGTCACACCAAACCGCTGCTCCTCGTCAATGATAAGAAGTCCCAGATCTTTATACCCGACGTCCTTCGACAGTACCCGGTGGGTGCCGATGACGATGTCCACAAGCCCTTTCTTCAGATCCTCTACCGTCTTCTTCTGCTGGTATGAGGACCGGAACCTGCAGAGAAGGTCAATCCGGACCGGGAAATCCTTCAGTCTCTGGACAAACGTATTATAGTGCTGCTGGGCAAGAATGGTAGTAGGTACCAGATAGACTACCTGCTTCCCTTCCTGGACCGCCTTGAACGCGGCGCGGATGGCGATCTCTGTCTTACCGTACCCTACATCCCCGCAGATCAGACGGTCCATGATCTTCGTGCTCTCCATATCATGCTTTGTATCCTCAATAGCCTGGAGCTGGTCCTCTGTCTCCTCAAAGGGAAACATCTCCTCGAATTCTTTCTGCCAGACCGTGTCCGGCCCATAGACAAATCCTTCTGACTGCTGCCGGGCAGCATAGAGCTCCACAAGATCCTTCGCCACAGCCTGGACAGCCTTCTTCACCTGGCTCTTTGTCTTTCCCCACTGAGCAGTTCCCAGCTTATTCAGCTTCAGCTTCTTTGCGTCCGCCCCGGCATACTTCTGGATCAGATCCATCTGGGCCACCGGAATATAGAGGATGCCCCCTTCCGCATAAGAGATCTTCATATAATCCTTGGTGACTTTATCCACTTCCATCTTCTCGATGCCCTGATAGATCCCGAGTCCGTGGTTCTCATGGACCACATAGTCTCCCGGCTTGAGCTCGGCAAAATCCTGGATCTTCTGTCCCTCATATGCGCGGCGGCGCCTCTTCTTTTTCTTCTTCCTGCCGAAGATATCGGATTCCGAGATGACGACAAACTTCAGCATGGGATACTCGTATCCTTCCGCCACATATCCACAGGACACCATGATCTCCCCGGGATTGACCTGACGCTGCATGTCCTCGCTGTAGAAACTGCTCAGGTCATAGTCTCTCAGATCCTCCGCCAGACGCTTTGCCCTTGTCCTTGAGCCGGAGATGAGCACCACGCGGTATCCGTTCCGCTTCATCCGCTTCAGATCCCGTGTCAGGAGCTCAAAGCTGCTGTTGTACGGGTTGACGCCTTTCGCCTGGATACTGTACGTCTCCCGCACTTTGAACATGCCGCACTTCGACTCCAGGGTGGTGAAGCCGAAGCCGCTGTACCGGTTCATCTTCTCTATGACTGTTTTGGTCTCGAATACAGTGAGCCCCTCCTCTTCTTCCTCCATTCCGGCTTCCAGGCGGCTCTCCCTGCTGTGGAAATACTCTTCTTCGACCGACTCTCCTTCTTCCTGGAGCCGGAGCGGTTCATCCAGGAAAAGAAGCGTCTTCTCTCTCGGAAAATAATCGAGAAAAGAGACATTGCCCAGACCCTTCTCCCAGTTCTCCGCCGCGGGATAGATCGTCACTTCCTCCAGATTCTCCACGGATCGCTGGCTTTCCACATCAAAGCTCCGGATCGAATCGATCTCATCTCCCCAGAGTTCGAGCCGGACCGGGAGCTCCTCCGTGAGCGGAAAAACGTCCAGGATGCCCCCTCGCACGGCAAACTGTCCCGGCCCCTCGATCTGGCTCTCCCTCTCATATCCGAGTTCTGACAGCTTTGACTGAAAGTCAGTGAAATCGATGGTATCTCCTCCCGCGACCTTGATCCGCTGTCCCCGGACTTCCTCAGGATACGGCAGTCCGTCCAGAAATGCATCCATTGTCGTGATCACCGTGATCTCCGTCCCCGGCTCTTTCTCCAGCAGTGCCCTGAGGACCTCCATCCTCCGGTCAGTCAGCAGTGTTCCCTTGATATCCGCATGATAGAACAGCAAATCTCTTGCGGGATACATGTATACATTATCTGTCAGAAACCGGTATTCTTCAAACGCCTTCTTTGCCTTTTCCTCACTCGAAAAAGCGATGACTCTGTATTCACAGCCATCGCCAAGCGCATACATCAGGTGGGTCTTCTGGGAGTTCACACATCCTGCCACCTGGATGATCCCTTCACCTTTTCTTCTGTTTTTCAGCATTTCCTGGTAGTCCGCCAGTTCTCCCAGCGGGGCCAAAAAAGCCTGCATACTCCTCACCCTGCCCTTTTACTTTTCCTCTTTCTTCTTTCTGTTGTATTCATTCATTGCGCCCTCGATATCACCGGAGACGATCATCTCCACTGCCCGGACCGCATTGTCGTATCCCTCATCCATCAAGACCTTCTCCGCCTTTGAAAAATGCCCAAGGACATAGTCTGCAAGGTCATATTTCGGCGGCTTCTCTCCTACACCGATCTTGATCCTCGGGAACACCTGTCCGCCGAGATGGGCGATAATGTTCTTGATCCCATTGTGTCCTCCTGCACTTCCCTTGGCACGGATCCGAAGCTGCCCCACTCCGAGACTTACATCATCATAAATAACGAGCAGCTCATGCTCTTCGTCCACTTTATAATAGTCAAGGAGGCTCCTGATGCTCTCCCCGCTCAGGTTCATATACGTCTGAGGTTTTGCGAGGATGACCTTCTGTCCTGCGATCATTCCCTTCCCGATCAGCGCACGGTGCTTCTTTGTATCCACAGCTATATTATATTTCTCAGACAGCCTGTCTATTACATCAAATCCTACATTGTGCCTTGTCCCTTCATATTCCTTTGTGGGATTGCCCAGACCGGCTATAATAAACATTCAACTCATCCTTTCTCCAGTTAAGAATCGCACTCTATTTTACAGCATGGCTCAATGTTTGTCACGCAAAAGCGGTGAATATTTTCCCATTTTCTGTCATACACTTATAAAAAACAGCTGAGAGTCATGAGAACGAACAGCGAAGCAGACAGGGAGGTAACTCTATGGGTTCCAAGACAAAGATCATTGTCCTGCACATGAAAGAAATCATTTATACTGCCGTGTTCGCAGCACTGGGGATACTGCTCATCATCCTCCTTGCCGTCATGTTCCGGCCGGACGGCGGGACAAAAGAGACGGCCGCACAGAAACAGTATACTCCGGGTATTTATACATCCTCGCTCACGCTGAATAACGCAAACCTGGAAGTGGAGGTATCCGTAGACGAATCCCGCATCAATTCCATCCGCTTTTCAAATCTGGATGAGACAGTAGCGACCATGTTCCCGCTCATCCAGCCGGCCATAGAAGACATCGCCGAGCAGGTCTATGAGACCCAGTCGCTGGACAACATAACACTTCCGGAGGATACCCCGTATACTTCACAGATGATACTAGACGCTATAAAAGAAGCCGTAAACAAAGCCGCAGTCGAATAAACTGCGGCTTGCTGCTGTCTGGTATTTTCTTGACTTTTCAGGATTTCCGGGCGCCGGAATGCGCCTGTTCCTCTCATCCCTCTACGATCAGATAAGTCCCGTCCGGGAGCGCAAACACCTCGGATGCATCCTCCAGCTCTTCTTCTGTCATGTGATCCACATCCGCGCCGCTCTCCTCAAAGTATTCCCTCACCTCAGCCAGAGAATCCACTATCACTGCCATACAGTCTTCGAGAAAAGCTTCCGCCTCCTCCAGGGTCTCTGCCACAGGTTCGTCAAACAGCCGTCCCTGCTCCTTCAGGAAAGTCTTCAGACATTCTTCACTGTAACCGTTCATCCCGCTCCCTCCTTATCCTCTTATGATATCCATGATCTCATCTGTTGAATCAACAATGCATTCCGCTCCTCCGGCTCTGAGGGCTTCTGCTCCGCGGAATCCCCAGGCGACAAGGATCGTCTTCATCCCGGCTGCTCTGCCGGTAGCTGCATCCACCTCTGAATCCCCGATGTAGACCGTCTCCTCCGGAGAAGCGCCGAACGAGGATGCGATCTGGAGCGCTGCCGTCGGATCCGGCTTTCTCGGAGTGCCTTCCCGCTGTCCCTGCACCCGGTCAAATACGTTTTCGCCGAATATTGCCCGGACAACGTGCACTGCCTGTCTGTCAGGCTTATTTGAGAGCACTCCCAGCTTAAGTCCCATAGCCTTCATCTCTCCCAGCATCTCCGCAATCCCGGGATAAGGTGATACATGATATGTGCAGTTTACGTCAAAGATCCTCTGATATGCTGCCATCGCCTCATCAAAGTGTGCAAGAGATGTATCTCCTCCCGCGCGGAGAGTCTTCTCGATGAGGACTTTTGCGCCGTTGCCGACAAACATCCGGCACTGATCTTCCGTGATCTGCGGAAGGCCAATCTCCTTCATGGTCTCATTAACTGAATATGTCAGAGAATCCAGTGTATTCGTCAAAGTTCCGTCAAGATCAAATATACATGCTTTATACATGGCTTCCTCCATAATTTTCTTTTGTATTTCATCCATATCATAGTATGAAGCTCTGAAAATTTCAATACCTTCCTCCGCTTTCCTTCTACTCACCGAGAAGATACTGCCGCATGACCTTCAGTGCATTTTTCTCCAGACGGCTCACCTGCGCCTGGGAGATGTTGATCTGCTCCGCCACTTCCATCTGCGTCTTTCCCTCAAAAAAGCGGAGCGTTATGATGTATCTCTCCCGCTCGTTCAGCCGCTCCATCGCAGCCTCAAGAGAAAGCTCCTCGACCCAGTTCTCCTCCTTGTTTTTCTTGTCGCTCACCTGGTCCATCACATACAGGGCGTCGCCTCCGTCACTGTACACCGGTTCATGCAGGCTCATGGGAGCCTGGATAGCATCGAGAGCGAACACTACATCCTCCTTGGAAATGCCGATCTCATCTGCGATCTCCTGCACGGTAGGCTCCTTCATATGACGGCGGATATACCCCTCCTTGGCGTAGATCGCTTTATACGCGGTATCTCTTAAGGATCTGCTCACCCGGATAGAACTGTTGTCCCTTAAATATCTGCGGATCTCTCCTATGATCATCGGCACCGCATAGGTGGAAAACTTGACCATCCTTGTGGGATCAAAATGATCCACTGCCTTCATCAGTCCCACGCATCCGATCTGGAACAGATCGTCAGCGTTCTCATTACTCCCGTCGAAACGCTTGATCACGCTTAAGACCAGCCTCAGGTTTCCCTTGATGTACTCCTCCCTCGCCTCTTCGTCCCCTGCCTGAACCCGGGCAAACAGCGCTTCCTTTTCCTCCTCCTTCAGGAGCGGAAGCTTTGATGTGTTTACCCCGCACAGTTCAACCTTATTTACCATCATTGTAAGAATCCTCCTAAGCCATTTTCTACTTAGAATGATTCTCACTCTGCCTTTAAGATATTCGAAACGCCCGAAAATTTTATAAACTTTTAGACCTTGACAAAAGCTGCCCTACATCTCCCATTTATCGGCGAGATTGTTGATCTGACTCTCGAATTTCGCCTTGTCCTTGTTGGACAGGCCTTCGTTGCTGTAAATAATGTCAAGAAGCCTCTTTCCTGCTTCCACAAGACGGTCGAACGCCGTATCCGCCCTGCGCTGAGCCGCTTTTTTCGCCTTGACGGGAATGCGTACGCCTTCATTTACGATCTCGTTGGACAGAAGGTCCGCTTCACAGCCGGGAAATGGAGCCCATGTCTTATATCCGAACCGCTCCTCCACAGTCCTGGCGAACTCCTCCGTCACCGTATCCTCTCCATGTACGACAAACACCCGCTCTATCGGCGTCCTGAACCCGCCGATCCAGTTGAGCAGTCCGTTCATATCCGCATGCCCGCTGACACCGTGAAGGCTCTCGATCCGGGCATGTACTTCGATCGGCTCGCCGAAGAGTTTGACGTTCTTCTCTCCCTCCAGCAGACGCCGCCCGAGCGTTCCTGCCGCCTGATACCCCACAAAGAGGATCGTACATTCCGGCCTCCAGAGATTATGCTTCAGATGATGACGGATCCTTCCCGCATCACACATTCCGGAAGCTGATATGATGACTTTCGGCTTCTCGATGAAATTAATCATCTTGGAATCATCGCTGGTAGTTGAAGTGTGAAGTCCCGGGAAAACAAGCGGGTTCACCCCTGCATTGACAAGCGCCAGCGCTTCCTCGTCAAAGCAGTCCCTCATGTTCTTCGTAAAGACCTTGGTCGCCTCGATCGCAAGCGGACTGTCCAGGTACACCTCAAAATCCTGGTATTCGCTGAGCAGCCTTTTTTCCTTGATCTCACGGATAAAGTAGAGCATCTCCTGTGTTCTGCCCACCGCAAAGGAAGGAATGACTACATTTCCACCCCGGTCAAAGGTCTCCCGGATGATCCTTGTAAAGTCTCCAAGATAATCCGGCTTTTCGGCGGAATGGATCCGGTTCCCGTAGGTCGACTCTACCACCACATAGTCCGCCGCTTCGGTATAGGTGGGATCTTTTATGATCGGCTGATCCGTATTTCCCACATCGCCGGAAAACACGATCTTCTTCGTCACACCTTTTTCCGTCACCCAAACTTCAATACTCGCTGAACCGAGGAGATGTCCCACGTCGGTAAACCTGATCTGAACGCCCTCGCAGATCGTGATCCGCTCGCCGTATTCACAGGGTACGAGCATCTCGATCGCATCCAGGGCATCCTGCATTACATAGACCGGTTCATACTCCGGACGGCCGGCACGTTTCCCTTTTCTGTTTCTCCACTCCGCCTCGAACTCCTGGATATGCGCACTGTCGCGGAGCATGATATTGCAGAGATCCGCCGTCGCAAATGTGGCGAAAATCTGACCTTTAAATCCCCGCTTTGCCAGTCTCGGAAGCATACCGGAGTGGTCGATATGGGCGTGTGTCAGAAAGACATAGTCAACCTCATTCTCCGGGATCGGAAGCCCCGGATTCTCATACAGATCCGGTCCCTGCTCCATTCCACAGTCGATCAGTATGTTCTTTCCCGCCGCCTGAAGGAAATGACAGCTTCCCGTAACTTCATGGGCCGCTCCAACAAAAGTAAGCTTCATAAGCCTCACCAACCCTTTTTATTTTTCTTTTATTGTAACATTTTCAGATGCAGAATACACCTGTTTTCAGAAGATTCCGCACCTGCAGGCACAGTTTTCTGTCCCTCAGGTGCGGAATCCAAACTCCCTCTATTCATATCTGACCATTTCCCGCTTCAGCCTCTGCATGATCTTTTTCTCGAGACGCGAAATATAGGACTGTGAGATCCCGAGCAGATCCGCCACCTCCTTCTGCGTTTTCTCCTTCCCGTCAGGATCGTCCAGGCCGAAACGCATCCGGACGATCAGCTTTTCCCTGCTGCTCAGCTTGTTCAGCGCACGGATAAGAAGTCTTCGCTCCGCCTCATTTTCCAGGTCACGATAGATCGTATCCTCCTCTGTTCCCAGAATGTCCGAGAGCAGGAGTTCATTTCCATCCCAGTCCACATTGAGCGGCTCGTCGATCGAGACCTCCATCTTCGTCTTACTGTTCCTTCTCAGATACATCAGAATCTCATTTTCAATGCACCGGGACGCATAAGTGGCAAGCTTGATCTTCTTCGTCGGATTAAACGTATTGATCGCCTTGATCAGTCCGATCGTTCCGATGGAGATCAGATCCTCCACGCCGACTCCTGTATTATCGAACTTTTTCGCTATGTATACGACCAAGCGCAGATTGTGCTCGATCAGTGTCTTTTTGGCTTCTTCATCGTACTCTGTCCCAAGCCTCCGGATCACCTCCGTCTCTTTTGTACCCTCCAGCGGGGGCGGCAGGATCTCCGTTCCTCCGATATAATGGATCTCCTTCTGCCCGCCGAAGAGCAGAGATCTGATGTCCGGTATCACTTTCAGTTTAAACTGCTGCGGTACTGCTACTTTTACAACCATTCTTTTATTCTTCCTCCCAATCATCCAAGTATTCATTTTCTTCCGGCCGTTCTCTGTTCAGAAATGTATCTTGCTCTGCTTTCTTCTGTATCTGCATCCGCTCTGGCTCAGCGCACAAATATGTCCGGATTCAGGATCATCTGGTAGCCGCCATGCTCACAGAGACTGCTCTCGCCGATTCCGAGAAGCGGCTCCTCTACCCACGTTTCACCGTCTCCTCGAACACACATCTTCTCAGCCCTGAAAACTTTCATAATACTCTCTCCTCCCACGCACCGGTAAGGGATATAGCGGAATCCCTGCATCTGTTCCGCAGATTCGAACATACCCCTGGCAGAATCCGGATCCAGGATGCATACCGGCTCTCCTGTGACCGGATCTGTCAGCACGTTTCCCGTATCCAGGAGTGCCCGCATCAGATATCCCCCCTGCTCCGTGTAGACCGTCACCTCCAGGATATCCCTGTCTTTTCTGAACAGCGCTGCCGCCACATTCCACAGTTTTGAAAACACAAAATAGCACAACACTGCTGCCGCGTAAAACAGACCCGCATAACGGATGTACGGACGGAATGCCTGCAGAATCCCGCCGAATACAAACGCAGCAAGATACAGCAGGATAAATGCTTTTACAAACTGCACTATACTGCTGATCTTCAACCCTGCGGTTATCATCAGGCTGTTGATCACGATATGAAAAAAGACCAGTTTGATGACTGCCGGAAACGGAACCGCGATCACCAGACAGGTAAGCGTGCTTCCCAGCGCGCCTCCCAGAAAGATACGTCCGTAAGAACGGCCGCATTTCAGTACACGATTTACAGCTAAAAGGAGCAGACTGTCCATCATGAAATTTTCCAGGAACAACACGTCTATATAAAGTTCATAGTACATGCCTCACCTTCTTTCTCCTTTGTATGAGATTCATTATAAGACAGGGATTGTTTGAAATTTGTCAGATGATGGCATTCCGCCGGAAATATATTTCGACACAGCTCTGGCGGGAACCCGCCGAAGGACTGAACTATTACATTAGATAAAATAATTTCTTTCGAAGGATATAAGTATTCCACTTCAGGAAAACGGATCAGAAATTCTGTTCGGAGGGAGCATCCTTCAGATCCGTCCCTGATACAGAAAAAGGGAACTGTCCTCTGACAGTTCCCTTCAAAATCATATTGTATGCATGTCCGCCTATTTCTTAAAGAAATCCGGAATCTTGATCGTCTGCTCTTTTACTGTGCTGGACGGTGTTCTCGGCTGAAGCGTAGGCATCGTTCCGCCCTGCTGTCTTGCAGCGCCTGTCCCGTAGCTTCTTCTCTCCGCGTCATGTGAGCCTGCCGTACGTCCCTCGCCCGGTACCACTGAACCGACTTTCTTCTGTCCTTCCAGTCTTGCCTTTAACTTGGAAGCGCTGCCGCCTACATTATGTAAGCCTGTAGCAATGACAGTGATCGTACATTCATCAGACTTCGTATCATCATACATTGCACCAAAGATAATGCTTGCGCTCTCTCCTGCAAGCTCCTGAACGTAATCTGCTGCATCGGATGCATCCATAAGAGTGATATCACCGGATACATTGACGATGACGTTGGATGCGCCCTGGATCGTTGTCTCAAGCAGCGGGCTCGCAACAGCCTCTTTGACTGCTTCAAGCGCCTTGTCATCTCCACGCCCGGAACCGATTCCGATATGTGCGATTCCTTTATCTTTCATGACAGTCTGGATATCAGCAAAGTCAAGGTTGATCAGTGACGGAACATTGATCAGATCTGTGATACCCTGAATACCCTGCTGAAGGACCTCGTCCGCCTTCTTCAGTGCTTCCGGCATTGTTGTCCGTCTGTCAACGACTTCGAGAAGCTTATCGTTCGGTATGACGATGATCGTATCAACGTTTTCCTTTAATTTATCAATTCCTGTAAGAGCATTCTGCATCCTTGTCTTGGACTCAAAACGGAAAGGCTTTGTCACGACTCCTACCGTCAGTGCTCCCTGCTCCTTTGCGATGCGTGCAATAACAGGTGCTGCACCTGTTCCGGTTCCGCCGCCCATACCACAGGTGACGAATACCATGTCTGCGCCCTTCAGAGCTGCTGAGATCTCTTCGGAGCTTTCCTCCGCCGCTTTCTCTCCTACCTCCGGCTGTGCCCCGGCGCCAAGACCTTTCGTAAGTTTCTCTCCGATCTGCATCAGTGTCGGTGCCTTGCAGAGCTGCAGTGCCTGCTTATCTGTATTCACTGCGATAAATTCTACGCCTGCGATCTGTTCATCGATCATGCGGTTCACGGCGTTGTTTCCGCCTCCGCCTACTCCGACAACAATTATTCTTGCAGCCGCTTCCGATTCGTTGGTTTTAATTTCTAACAAGAGTATTTCCTCCTTTGTCGTCTTATTAATTTCTTATACATCCCGATTTTTTTGATTGAACGCTATAATTCAATAAGTATATAATAAAGTCTTTTTGGCAAATAATCAATAGATTTTTTCTTATTTTTCTGATTTTTTAGACAGCAGGTACAAACCTGATCGCTGACGACGAATCATCGTAATTCTCAAGGTGCAGCGTACCGGCCGTATCCGGATAGAGTTCCGCGATCTTTTTCAGGATCGGTTCCACCTGTGCGAGCCGCGCTTCATAATTATCCTCTCCGAGCAGTACTTCCACGCTGCCGAAATACAGTGCGATACCGCTGTCAACACAGACGACCCTGTCCGGGACAAGGCTGTATTTTGCAATATATACAGTCGCGTCCATGATCCTCCGGAATATGCCGCTGTCCTCCACAGGGAGCACGCTCCCCAGCTCCACCTTTGATACGTCAAATACGAGCCCCTCAATGTGGGGAACTCCGTCCAGGACTTCCTTCCTCCGCAGACACGCTGTTCCGTCCCTGTCAAAATACAGGAAAGTGCCGTCATAATCTACATATCCAAGCATTTCCTTCTCCCGGACTGTCACGTGGACCGTCCAGGGATTCTTCAGTGAGACCGTCATGCTCTCCACTGCCGTGGGCACATCCGCCCCGAGATAATCGTATTTCAAGAAAAGATATAAGGTATTGACCGACAGCTTATCGTTCTCTATCCATGCCAGAATCGAGCTCTCGCCGTAATATTCATTGCCCTCCACCTCGATCGACCGGGTCCGGAAACCGAACACTACGATCGCGGCGAACAGTATCACGACCGCCAGCACTGCCAGCACGATCTTCCATGCTTTTCTCCTGTGCTTTCTTTTCTTCATGGTATTCCTCCTTGCACCGCCGAAAAAGACTCTAGATACAGGCGATGGTACTATTCTATCAGATTGGACACGCTCAGGACAAGCCCCATTTCCAGAAGCAGAAACACAACAGATGTCCCTCCATAGCTGATAAACGGCAGTGTGATCCCCGTATTCGGGATCGTATTCGTCACGACTGCGATATTCAGGATCACCTGGATCATCATATGGGCCATCGCCCCTGATGCGATCAGCGCCCCGAGCAGATCCTTCGCCTTGGTCGCGATCACAAAGAAACGCCAGATCAGTACAAGGAACAGCAGGACGATCACCGAGGCTCCTGCCAGGCCCAGTTCTTCGCAGATAATGGAAAATATCATGTCATTCTGTGCCTCAGGAAGAAACCCCAGCTTCTGCACACTGTTTCCAAGTCCTCTCCCGAACAGGCCTCCGCTTCCGATCGCATAAAGTCCCTGGAGCGTCTGGTAGCCTTTCTCGTACTTCTCCGGGTTCCTCCAGATCGCCAGACGCTCAAGCCGATAGCTCTCCAGCGCCAGAAAGACCGCCATGAATCCGATCCCTGCCGTCCCCATCCAGATAAACTGGGAGTACTTCGGACTTGCCGTAAAAACGACGATCACCGCGATCCCCAGGATGATGATCGCAGTGCTCAGATTGCTCGCGCCGACAAGTGCGACGATGGGCAGCACGGAGAGCATCACCAGGACCAGCGTCGAGAACTTTCCCATTCTCCTGACATTTCTGTTGACCAGCCATGCCAGGAACAGGATGACAGCCACTTTTGCAAACTCCGAAGGCTGAAAAGAAAGCGGGCCCAAAGACAGCCATCTTTTGGACCCGTTATACTCATCTCCGAAGAACATGACGGCAACGGAAAGGAGGATCGCCGCCAGATACCCCGGCACTGCCAGCGGCACCCATCTGTGGTAGTCGATCTTCGCGGTCACAGCCATCCCCGCAAGCCCCAGAAGAGTGGCGAATCCCTGCTTCTTCAGATAATACAGAGAATCATGGAACTTCACCTGCCCATTATAGGCACTGGTGCTGTACAGGATGACCAGGCCGATCCCAACCAGGATCAGCACTGTCACAAGCAGCGTATCGTCATACCGCCGTTTCTTCACAGAACGCTCCAATAAAAATCCACTCCCTACAGCTGATTTACAAGTTCTTTGAATTTATCTCCGCGTTCTTCGTAATTTTTAAACATGCCCCAGCTCGCACATGCCGGAGACAGAAGCACTGCGTCTCCGGGCTGCGCACACTCTACGCACTTTGCAAATGCCTCTTCAAATGTATCTGCCATCTCGATCTCGTTAAATCCGAGCCTTCTCGCAGTCTGGGCGATCTTCTCCCGGGTTGCTCCGAGAAGGACCAGTTTCTTCACCTTTCCGTCAAAAGCCTGGATCCACTCATCGTAGGAAGACTCTTTGTCATAGCCGCCTCCGATCAGGACCGTAGGACGGTTCATCGCCTGGATGCCTCTGATCGCGGCGTCCGGGTTCGTCCCCTTGGAATCATTATAATACGCCACACCGTTCTTCTCCGCGACAAATTCGATCCGGTGCGCCACGCCCTGGAACTCCTTCAGCGTCTTCCGGATGATCTCCATCGGCGTGCCATAGGCATAGGCCATAGCGACCGCTGCCATCGCATTTTCGTGGTTGTGCGTGCCCAGAATATTCAGTTCATCTACACTGCACACAGGGATCTTCTCATCGATATCACAGATGATATTCCCATCCTCAAGATAAACTCCCTTTTTCAGTTTACGCCGGCTGCTGAAATATAGAACCTGCGCGCCCGTTTTTTCTCCGAATGCCCTGGTCTCCTCGTCCTCATAGTTCAGGACACACACATCCTCTGCCGTCTGGTTCTCCGCGATCCGCTCTTTCGCCTCAATATATGCCTGCATCGTGTGATGCCTGTTCAGGTGGTCCGGCGTGATATTCAGGATAGCGCTCACCTTAGGGTGGAATGTATGTATCGTCTCCAGCTGAAAGCTGCTGATCTCCGCCACCACGACCGATTCCTCCGTGGTCTCCCAAGCGGCGCTCGTATAGGGGTTGCCTATATTTCCAACCACAAAGACACTGTCCTTATAATTTTTCATGATCTCGCCAAGCAGGGCTGTTGTCGTCGTCTTCCCGTTCGTCCCTGTAATTGCCAGAACATCTCCTCTGCCGAACACGTAGGCTAGTTCGATCTCTCCCCAGATCGGGAGCCCGTGCGCGCGCATCTGCTCCACGATCGGAAGATCGGTCGGAACCCCCGGACTCATGACTACAAGCGAAAGCTCGTCCAGAAGTCCTTCCAGCTGCTGTCCCGTAAGTTCTCCGAGCAGGATCTCCACATGCTGTCCTTCTTCAGGCGATATCTTTGCCAGGATCTCTTCCCGGTCCAGCCGGTCGTTCCCGTCATAGAGAACAACCTCCGCACCTTCCCTGAGAAGGAGACGGCAGGCAGATTCCCCGCTGATCCCGGAACCGAATACAAGTACTTTCTTTTCTCTGATATCCATTTTCTATACCCCCATTAATGCGATCAGGCAGAGAAGCGCCGTGATCACGGAAAATACAGCGACCACTCTTGTCTCCGACCATCCGCACAGCTCAAAGTGATGGTGGATCGGAGCCATCTTAAACAGGCGCTTTCCCCCGGTTTTCTTAAAATAAGTAACCTGAAGTATTACAGAAGCCACTTCTACCAGATAGATAAATCCGACAATGATGATAAACAGCGGCATCTGCATCATATACGCAGTTCCTGCCACAAATCCGCCCAGAGCAAGCGAACCCGTATCTCCCATGAACACACTGGCAGGATATACGTTAAACAGAAGGAATCCCAGCAGCGCCCCTACGACCGCGCAGGTGATCGGCCCAATTCCGCTCTGTGTTCCGACCGCCACAACAGTAAAGAAGGTTGCCACGAGAACCGTTACACTTGATGCCAGACCGTCCAGTCCGTCCGTAAAATTCGTGCCGTTGACCGTCCCGATCACGGCAACAAAAAGGACCGGAACCGCCAGCCATCCGATATCCCAGTAGAATCCTCCGGAAAACGGGACAAGCAGGGTCAGCGGGATATGTGCCACTTTCACGATATAGAATGCGAAGACCGCCGTCACAACGATCTGAAGCGCCATCTTCTGCATCGGGAGCAGACCGTCGGAACGCTTCAGGACGACCTTCAGGTAATCATCGAGAAAGCCGATCAGGCCGAACGCCACTGTCAGGAAAAGCACCGGGATGATCTTCGGATAGTCCTTCACATAAAACAGGGACGTCACGATAATAGCCGCGAGGATTATGATTCCCCCCATCGTAGGAGTCCCCGCTTTCTTCAGATGAGACTGAACCCCTTCCACACGCTCTGTCTGCTTCATTTTCAGTTTCCGCAAAAACGGTATGACCACAGGGCCCAGCACAAGGCTCACCGCAAATGAGATCAATACCGGAATCACTACATGACTGCTCATAAATCCACCTCTTCATCTCTTTTGTCTCTATCAACAATTTCAGCCGCGCCGGACTGTACGGCTGCCCGCCTTTCTCCTGCCGCACGGCTGAATTCCAATACAGTATAACCCATCGGTCAGCTTTTTTCAATCCCGAGATAGGGAAGGACATTGTCGTAAATACTCCTCAGCACAGGGGCTGCGATCGTGCCGCCGTAGTACACGCCCTGGGGATTGTGGATCACGACCATCCCCAGGATCACCGGATCTTCCGCCGAGGCAAATCCGAGAAACGAGGCGATATATTTGTTAGCGCTGCGGGGAAGCGTCTGCGAGGTTGCAGTTTTTCCTCCAATAGAGTAGCCTTCAATATACCCATTCTTTCCTGATCCTTCCTCGACTACGCTTTTCAGGAGCGTACGCATCGTCTCGGACGTCTTCTCCGAGACGATTCCCTCCTGCACCTCGTACTCGAACTCCTCGATCACCTCTCCGCCGCTGTCAAGGACCGCCATCCCGAGATGAGGGGTGATCCGCCTGCCCCCGTTTACGATAGAGCTCACCGTGGTGGCAAGCTGGATCGGCGTGATCTGAAAGGACTGTCCGAACGTCATCGTGGCAAGCTCCACGGTCCCGATATCTTCTTTTTTATGCATGATCGTCCCCGCCTCGCCCGGCAGGTCTACGTTAGTCAGGCTGAGAAGTCCGAATTTTTCAAAATAGTCGTAGAACTTCTCTGCGCCAAGCCGCAGGCCGATGTCGATAAACACCGGATTACACGAATTCTGGATACCCTGTACAAATGTCTCGCTCCCATGCCCTCCCACTTTGTGGCAGCGGATCTTCCGGTCCTCCACAATGCGGTAACCGGGACACATGAAGGTGTCGTCCAGCGACACGACGCCCTCCTCCAGGCAGGCGGAAGAGGTGATGATCTTGAATGTAGATCCAGGCTCATAAGTATCATTGATGCACCCGTTCCTCCACATCTGGTTGAGCTGATCCTGAAGTTCCTCATCAGACAGTGTTTCCACATCCACCCCCGTATTCAGTTCATAAGGGTCGTTCAGGTTGAATTCAGGCACATTTACCATGGCGTAGATCTCCCCGTTCTGCGGGTTCATGAGCAGGATGGAGACACTGTCCGCCTGCTTTTCCTCCATTGCCTTCAGCGCCGCCTGTTCACAGTACGACTGAATATTGTAGTCCAGGCTCACCTTCAGCGTCTCCCCGGCGACCGGTTCGATCCTGTCCTCCGCCACCCCGTCCAGCTCGATCCCCCTGGCGTCAGTGGTAGTCAGGATGGTTCCGTTCTTTCCTTTTAAATATGCTTCATATTTTACCTCCAGACCGATGATTCCCTGATTGTCGCCCCCTGTAAACCCGAGGACTTTAGAAGCCAGCTCATTGTATGGATAGTATCTCTTATAATCCTCGTCCACCTTCACTCCTGCAAGATCATAATTCCTGATCCGGTCTCCTGTCTCCTTCTCCACATTCGTCTTGATCTTCTCCATGGAGGAGACCTTCTCCACTTTTTTCCGCACTTCTGCTGCATCAAGCCCAAGTTCTGAAGCCAGCACCTCTGTCACCCGGTCAGGATCTTCAATCTGGCTGTGGATCACGGAGATGGTGCACACGGTTTTATTGGTCGCCAGGACCACGCCGTTCCTGTCCACGATCTCTCCCCGCGCCGCCTTGATCTCCCGTTCGCGCTCGTGGAGGTCTTGGGCCAGCTCCTGATAATATTCTGCGTCGAAGATCATAAGATAGACAAGCCTGCCGATCAGGCTGAAGATCATGACTACCGCACACAGAAACACCACAAGGATTTTCTTCTTATTATAAGTCTTATTCTTCATAACAAAACAAACCCTGCAAAAGATATTTCTACAATTTATTATCTCTTTTGCAGGGTTATTCATATTTCTTTTCCGATCATTCGCCTGTATCTGTGTCAGCCCAGTCATCCAGGTCCGGATCGTAATTTTCATCAATGTAGGCTCCGTCCGGATTATTGTAAGTATCCTCATACTCTGAGTCGTAGTCTGAATATTCTGTCTCGCCGAAGCTTGCTCCGGTCTGCGCTTCCTCAGCCTCACTCTCCTCGATGGTAGTAATTCCGAGATACGGGAAAGCCTCCTCCATGATCCGCTTTGACAGGTCCAGGACAAGCGCACTGTTCTCCTGGGACTCTGCGTTCGGCTCATCAATGACGACATAGATCATGACTTCCGGATTCTTCTGCGGAGCATAGCCGATATAGGAAAGAAGATAATTTCCATTGCCTCGGGGCAGCTTTTCCGCAGTCCCCGTCTTGGCGCCGATGTCATATCCTTCTACCTGAGCCCTCTGGCCGGTTCCATAATCCATTACTGCCTTCAGATATGTCTTAATCTGTTCCGAAGTCTCAGAGGAAACGGTTTTTCTCAAAAGCACCGGATCCTTTGTCTCTATCACGCTGCCATCCTCATCCTGGATCTGCTTTACCACATGAGGTTCATAATAATATCCCCCGTTGATCAGAGAACAGAACGCAGACGCCATCTGTGTCATCGACACATTGAAGCTCTGTCCGAAGGAGTTTGTCGCCAGGTCGATGGGCGTCATCGTATCCGCCGTAAAGAGCAGAGCCGAGGTGTCCGCCTCCGCCGGGAGGTCAATGCCCGTGTACTCTCCGAATCCGAAGATATGCTGGTATTTCGTAAAATTTTCCACTCCGATCGCCTCAGCCATATTCATCAGCGCAACATTGCAGGAATTAGCCACAGCATCCTGGACCGTCTCTGTCCCGTGGCCGCTCCGCAGATGGCAGCCGATATTCACGCCGCCCACCTCCAGCGATCCTCCGCAGTAATAAGTCTCATCGCCCGTCAATGTCCCGGTCTCCAGCCCCGCCGCTATAGTAAACGGCTTCATCGTAGATCCCGGTTCAAAAGCGTCGCTGACACAGAAGTTGCGCCACAGCTCACTCATGGCGTCGAGCTGCTCATCCTCACTCATGGCATCCCACTCTTCTTCTGTGTAAAGGATGGACAGATTTCTCGGATCATTGAGATCGAAATTAGGATAAGATGCCTCGGCAAGGATCTCACCTGTATTCGGGTTCATGATGATCACTGCCGTATTCCTGCTTCCCGGCTCTCCCTCTCTCGCCTCGCCGGCATGGGCTTCATTGAACTCAAGGATGCATTTTTCCACAATACTCTGAAGCGTCACGTCGATCGTTGACACAACTGTGTTTCCGTTTTTTGCAGCCTTCACCGTTCTTTCCACGGAAGAATCGCTGTCAAAGTACCCGTACTCTCTTCCGTCTGTGCCGTTAAGGACGTCATTGTAGGCGCTCTCTATCCCGATCGCTCCTGCATTTCCCGAGTATGTAAACCCGATCACATCACTTGCAAGGGAACCGTAGGGATATGTTCTTGTGTAGTCGTCTTCCAGCCATACTCCCTGCACATTCGGATAGTTTTCATCGTCCTCGTCTATCTCTTTGAACCGCTGTGCAGTCTCGTAGTCCACATCCGTCGCCAGGACCGCATATCTTGTGTCCGGGCGCTCTTTGATCACGTCCCTCACCTTCTGCTCGTCAATGCCGAAGCAGTCCCTGAGCACTTCGATGGTAGGTTCAATATACTCTTCCTTATCCGTCATAACGACCACATCCAGGATCACATTATAGACACGTTCACTGGTTGCGATCTTCGTCCCGTTGCGGTCCACGATGTCGCCGCGCTTATAGGGGATCGTCCTGCTGTCATAGTTCTGCTGATCCAGCACGATCTTCGTATACCTGCTGCCCTTTGTGACATTGATCCAGGTAATCCTGCCGATAAGAACAACAAAAGCCAGTATAACTGCCATAAATAGCATTACCAGCTTCCGTTGCATTCTGATTGGAAATTTTTTCGTCAAAAACTCAAATCTGTTTTTTCTTCTTTTTCTTCCAGCCATTTTCAATAATCCTTAATTTGAAATATCCTGTGACTGGGCAAGCACACCGTCCTCCGGAATGCTGTCATACTGTTTTACATAACCGCTGGCCGGGCTTTCATATTCGATCACGTTTCCCTGTGACTCGTATACCATGCCCATCTCATTCATGGCCTTGTCGCGGATCTCTTCCAGATTGACAGAATCCTCAGCCGCGTTGTACGCTGTATTGTTTGCCTCTGTAAGATTCGCGAGATCCTCCTGCAGAGTGGTGAGGTTTTCCGAATGATTCACCACTTCTGACTGCAGCCTCAGATACATCACACAGAGGAAAACTGCGCAGAACGCTGCGGCAACAAGAAATACCGCATACGCCGGATTGATATTCATCGCCCGGTTCCTGTTTCTCACCACCTGGCGGCTCACATGCTGCGGAGCCTTTCTCCTGTGTGTCTCCGGTCTTCTCTTCGGCAGAGCCTCCGCCTGCTGCACCGCACTTCCGTACACATAGAACTGTCTCCGGTCCATACTTGAAATATTTCTTCTTCTGTAATCCGATGTACGTCTTCCTGCCGCCATTGCGAAAAGCTCCTTTCCCAGTCTCATCCATCCTTTCGGGCTCTCCCCTTCCCTGCCGGATGCTGTTGTTCCTGCACGTGCTTCCCTCTAAAAGCCTGTGCAGATTATGTCTCAAATACTCCCTTAAAGCGAACCCCGTTCAAAAATCCTCAATTTTGCGCTCTTGGATCGGCTGTTCGCCGCCATCTCTTCCTCCGACGGAAGGATGGGCTTTCTTGTGATCACTTTCCCTTTAGATGTCTTCCCACAGACACAGACCGGAAAGTAACTTGGACAGGTACACGGATTCTCATTCTTGCGGAATGCACTTTTTACGATCCTGTCCTCCAGCGAATGAAATGTAATGATACAGATCCGTCCCCCCGGATTCAACATGTCGATCATGTCATCCAGCGAATCCTTCAGCACATCGAGTTCATGGTTCAGCTCGATCCGGATCGCCTGAAACGTTCTCTTCGACGGATGGCCGGATGTCTTCTGCACCTTCATCGGAATCGCATGCCGTATGATCTCATTCAGCTGTCCCGTTGTCTCGATCGGCGCTTTCTCCCGCTCAGCCGCGATATGCTTCGCAATATTCTTTGCAAATCTGTCTTCCCCGTAATCGCGGATAATGCGGTAAAGCTCCGCTTCGCTGTAGTCATTGACAATGTCTCTCGCCGTCATCTTCTGCCGCCGGTCCATCCGCATATCAAGCGGTGCGTCCACACGGTAGGAAAATCCTCGTTCTGCCGTATCCAGCTGATAGGAGGAAACTCCCAGATCCAGCGTGATGCCGTCGACTCTGTCAATTCCCAGCTCATGGAGCCTTGGCTTCATATCACAATAATTGCTCCTGATTATCGTGACCTTCTCCCCGAAGCCTTCCAGGCGTTTTCCCGCTGCCTCGATCGCATCGGCGTCCTGGTCTATTCCAATTAATCTCCCCTTGTCGCTTAAACGTCTGCACACTTCAGAAGCATGTCCGCCTCCGCCCAGCGTTGCGTCAACATAAATGCCGTCCGGTCTGACGTTAAGCCCGTCCACTGTCTCATGCAGCAGGACTGATGTGTGCTCGAATGCCATGATTTCCTCCTTGTGCTGTTATTTTTTCACAGAAATGCGAGATGATACCCATCAGATCCTGATCCCGATGGCCTCCATCCTCTCTGCGATCGCGTCCAGATCTTCCTCGCTGACCTGGCTGCGCTCTTCCCAGAGAGCTTTATCCCAGATCTCAACGCGATCCTGGACTCCCACCAGGACCACGTCTTTCTCCAGGTGAGCCGCTTTCCTCAGCGACGGCGGCACAAGCACTCTCCCCTGCTTGTCAAAACTGCCCTCCGAAGCGCTTCCGAAGAAATAACGTTTGAAAATTCTGGCATCCTTGTTCATCCGTGGTAAGGTTTCAAGCTCGGCAACGAATTTGTTCCATTCTTCCTGAGAGTAGACAAAAAGGCATCCTTCCAGTCCGTTACAGATTACGAAACTGTCTCCCAGATCATCCCTAAGCTTGGCCGGGATGATGAGTCTGCCCTTTTCATCAATGCTATGGTTAAACTCTCCTAATAACATCCGGAACCCTTTCTCTAAATGTGAGCCTCCACATCGCTCCCCACTTTATGCCACTGTCCACCACTTCTCACCACTTGTCCCCATTGTAAACCACTGCGTTCCCTTTTTCAACCCCCTTTTTTGAAATTTTCATGTTTCAGCAGACCTGCCGCAAAGTACTGAATCCTGCAGGATTTCCGAACAAAACAAAAATATGGGGTACAAGGAAACTCCTTGTACCCCATATTTTGTGTTTACGCTGTTTTCACCCTCCGCAGAGGCGTGTTTTCCTATTCGGACAGACTGTTCAGATAATCAGTAACCGCACTGTAGTTCACTTCTGCAACTGCTCTCTCCTTGTTCGACTCATGGATATCATACGCTGAATATGCAAGCCATGCAACCAGCGCCACCGCCACAACAGCGAGAACTGTCTTGCGGACTATGCTCATCATCCGCTCTTTCCGCATGGTCTGCTTCCGGTTTGCCTTTTCCTTCTTATATCTGTCTACTTTTTCCTGACTCATTTTGCCGTTACTCCTTCCGTCACGCTGAATTATAGCTATTTTAACACAAAATCAGCTATAATACAACAATTATCCCGCCGTCATTCGCATACATCGTGCTGATCCCCGCGGTATCCACAATAAAACTGGACTTCACCTTCAACCGCTCCAGAAGGAGGTCTTTCACCTCTTTTGCCCGTTCCGGACAGTTGCAGTGGGCGACAGCGAGAACTTTCTGCGACGGATCTACCGCATCTTTCTGGATGCAGTCAGCCATCTTGACAAGCGCGCGCTTCACTCCCCGCGCCTGTCCCAGCTGGCAGATCGTCCCTTTCGGAGTGGAACCCATGACCGGCTTGATGTTCAGAGCGCTCGCCACAAAGGACTTGATTCCTGTAAGGCGACCGTTCTTGCGGAGCGTGTCAAGATTCTCAAGGACAAAATACGTGTGCTGCCCTTCAATATAGGACTCAACTGTCGAAACGACCTCCTCAAAAGACATCCCCTTCTCTTCACATTCGCGGATCTTCATGGCGATCAGCGTCTCTCCCACCGATGCGGACCTGGAATTAAATACATAGATCTTCTTGTCGCCGTGTTCCTCCTCATACAGTTTCTTTCCCAGTTCAGCACTGTTATACGAGCCGCTCAGCTCGGAAGAAAGTGTTACTGCATATACCCGTTCTGCACTGCAGCAGTACAGTTCCATATATTTTTCCGGGGACGGGCAGGATGATTTCGGACATTCCGGACTGGCCGCAGCACGCCTGAGGAAATCCGCCTGATCAAAAGTCTCATCATCAATCACAGTGACACCGCCCACTTCCATGCTCAGCGGCGCTGTCTCGTATATCCCGCTCTCCTTCATCTCTTCTGTAAGCTCGCCGCAGCTGTCAACAATGATTCTATAATCCATAACATATCCTCCCGAACCACAAATTGCATTTTGTTTTTCCATTACATGTAGTTTTAAATACCACATATGAATATATCACACTTTGATCCGCTTGGGAAGTCCTTTTTTCATCTTCCGGACAGAATTGAATGATCCTGAACAAGTCAAATAAAATACAGGGGAAGAAAGATCTGTTTCATACATCTTTCTTCCCCTGTATATGATTTTCCCGGATCCTCATCCGGCTCTTTATCCCTCCAGCTTGATCCTTCTCGATATTCCGAGCGCGATCCCCATCTCAGCCATAAGGAACAGGACCGCCGTTCCTCCGTAACTGATGAATGGCAGGATGATTCCCGTTGACGGAAGGATTCCGGTGACAACCGCAATGTTCAGGATGACCTGAAGAGCGATATGTACAAAAATACCGGTCGCGATCAGTGATCCGTACAGATCCGGCGCGTTCTGCGCAATGAACATCAGCCGGTACAGCAGGAAACCGAACAGGCACAGGATCACCAGAACGCCAAACACGCCGAGTTCCTCACAGATAATGACAAGGATCCAGTCATTCTGCGCCTCCGGAAGGATTCCCAGCTTCTGGGTGCTGCTTCCGAGTCCCTTCCCGAAAAAGCCTCCGGAGCCGATCGCATACAGCCCCTGCATGACCTGAAAACTTCCGCTGTCCGCGCTTGCCTCCGGGTTCAGCCAGGAAATGATCCTCTGAAGCCTGAAATTATCGCTGTTCGCCGCTGTCACTGAGAGGATTGCGATCACCACTCCTGCTGCCGCGGCCACAATTCCCAGGGAAACAAGAAACGGCTTTGTTTTGGGATGGATCACAAAGATCAGCACACACGTGATCGCCATCACAATGATCGCTGTGCTCAAGTTATCTGTCAGGAACAGGACGCCTCCTGCCGCGATCGCGCCAAACACAAAGACTCGTATGATGCCCTCTATGGACGACGCCTTCCTTCCAAGCCTGCACAGTTCATAGGCAATAAACAGAATCACGGCGATCTTCGTGATCTCCGCCGGCTGCAGCGTCAGGTTGCCTGGAAGCTGGATCCATCTTCTGGCACCGTTTGCCGTCACTCCCAGCGGAGACTTTACCAGAGCCATCATGGCCAGCGAAAAGAGAAATATCTCCCCTGCGAAAGCGCCATAGAGGTGATAATCGATCTTTGACACAACGATCATAACGACGATCCCCACAAGACCGATCAGAGCCTGTTTTGAAAAATAATACATATCATTGTCAAAGTCAATCTGCGCGCTGTAAGCACTGGTACTGTACAGCATGACCAGACCGAAACACATGAGAAAGACAACGATAAGGAGCAGGTCAAAATCAAAATACTGCTCCTTCTCCGATGTTCCATGCCTCATCCTGTGTATGACAGAACTCAGGGCTGACGGCTGCGGCCGACGTCGCTCCGTAGAACCGGCCTGCTGCGGTCTCGGCGTCCGAACCACCCGGCGGCGCTGCTCCATCGCCCGCTGATACCTGCTCTGCCCCGATCGGCTGCTTTTCCTCCGTCGGCCGTCAGTGCCGGCGGGGTACCGTTCTTCCCCGGCATAGTCTCCCGCATACTGCCTGATGACCGGCATAGGCTCTGTATCACCGGTCACTCTCCGGATCTCTAAGGGAGTTATCGGACGCATGGGCTGTGTATCGCCAAGACTGCGCTCCCGCCGCCTTCGGTTGTTTCCACTATTTTTCTGTCCGCGCCGTCTGACCGGCCGTACAGTTCTGCTTCTCATATATCATCACCTATCTTGCATTCATAGCCGGATGGATCGGCTTGCCGTGCTCAAAGAAACGGTCATACCAGACAAGGAACACGTATACCGTCCAGATCTTACGGCTGTTGTCCGTCTTTTCATTCACATGCTTTCCATTCTTGTGATCATCCAGCATCTTCAGGAGAAGATCCGTACGGAAAAAGCGCTTTGCCGCATCAGACTGGAACATCTCCCTGACTTTACTGTAATACTTATCCTCTTTCAGCCAGACACGGATCGGGATCGGGAAGCCAAGCTTCTTCTTTTCCGCCGTCTTTCTCCGGATATTACGCTCCGCCGCTGCTCTGAGCGCGACCTTCGTCTTCGGCGCCCGCACTTTATACTTCAGCGGAAGCGTCTCTGCAAGCTCCAGCACCTTCTTGTCAAGGAACGGGACGCGCACCTCCAGTGAATTGGCCATTCCCATCTTATCCCCCTTCATCAGGATATCGTGGACGAGCCAGAGATGAAGATCTACGTACTGCATCTTGGTCACCGGATCTTTTCCCTTCACTCTGTCATAGAGCGGCCGCGTCACTTTCTGTATGCCCGGAGTGCAGCCTTTCTTCAGTATCTTATTCGCTTCCCGCTCGGTAAAGATATTCGTTGCATTGGCAAAATATCTCTCTTCCAGCGTCTTGCCATGGCGCATCAAGAATCCTCTTCCCTTCATGCCGCGGGGAAGACAGTACTCTGCAAACTTTCCGAGGATGCGGCGGATCCCCATCGGTATCTTGTTAAAGGACGTATGCTCCAGAGGCTCACAGTAAATATTGTATCCGCCAAACAGCTCGTCCGATCCCTCTCCGGAAAGAACGACTTTCACTTTCTTCGACGCCTCCGCACTCAGGAAATACAGGGCTACAGCCGCGGGATCCGCGACCGGTTCATCCATATAGTACTGGATATCCGACAGTTTGTCCCAGTATTCATCCGGAGTGATCACCTTGGCATCATTCTTCATGTTGATGCTGGCCGCAAACTCCTTCGCATCCTGGATCTCACTGTACTTTCCTTCATCAAATCCCACGGTAAACGTTCTGTCCACCTGTCCCAGATAGGTCAGATAACTGGAATCCACACCGCTGGAAAGATAGGAGGCAACCTCTACATCGCTGATCTTATGCATTTCCACGGATTCTTTCATGACAGCCTCCACGTCATCCACAACTTCCTTGAACGGCTTTCTGCAGCTGCCTGTAAAATTCGGTTCAAAATATCTTGTGATCTCAAGCTTTCCGTCTTCGTAGGTGAGATAATGTCCCGGCTGTACGCAGAACACTCCCTTGAAAAAGGTCTCGTTCGTAGGTACAAACTGAAAGGACAGATAATTTCCCAGCGCATCCTCATTAAACACTTTATCAAACTTCGGATGCTCCATAAATGCCTTGATCTCGGAGGCAAACATCAGCGTTCCGTTCATCTGCGCATAATAGAGCGGCTTGATCCCGAAGATATCTCTTGCGGCAAACAGCTTCTTCTTCTTTGTATCCCAGATCACGAACGCGTACATTCCGCGCAGTCTGTCCAGCAGACGCTCTCCCCACTGCTCATACCCGTGGATCAGCGTCTCTGAATCTGTGTTGGAGACGAAGACATGTCCAGCCTCCACCAGTTCCGCACGGAGCTCCTGATAATTGTATATCTCACCGTTAAAGACAAGGACCATACTCCTGTCCTCGTTGTAGAGCGGCTGATCGCCCACTGAGGAAAGGTCAATGATGCTCAGACGGCGAAATCCCAGCGCTGCATCCTCATCCACGTATCTGCCCTCACTGTCAGGACCTCTGTGGATGATCGTATTCATCATATTTACAAGAACCTGCTCTCCGTCTTCCACACTGCCGACAAAACCTGCAAATCCACACATATAGCCATTTCTCCTTCTTTCCGTCAAATCTTAATTATTATATCCTCTTTTATCCTCAAAAACAACTCCCTGCCCGCACTTAAGCCAGAAACGGTAAAAGCAATGATACGAATACACCTCCTCGCATATTCATATCATTGCTTTTAGGGATAATCGGGGTAACAGGATTCGAACCTGCGACCTCACGGCCCCCAGCCGTGCGCTCTAACCAAACTGAGCCATACCCCGCTGACTAATACATTATATATAATTTCCGCCGAAAAGTAAAGCGTAACATTTTTTATTTTTTCTCCATACTATAATTGTGTAAAATATTATGAAAGGAAAATCCAAAATGCAAAATTGTCAGAATAATATGTGTTCTGCCCGGCAGACCGGAAATTCCGTCTCCCGCACTGCACAGCCGGCTCGAAACGCAGGTTTCTGTGGGAACCGCGGTAACGTCCGACGCTCTGTCCCCGTACCTCAGAGCAGCGCTTCTTCCAGATACAGACAGGATGACTGCGGGAGCTGCCGCAGTGATTCCCTTCGCGGAATGCCTATTGCCATGGCCTATGTTCCCTGGCAGCTGTGGCAGAATCTCTATGAACCCTGCAGAGCACTTGAGCGCGGTACGATTTTTGAAGACCTTGACAAACCGTTTCTCGGGAAAGGAGGACGCTGCCAGTGAACAGCCGAATGAACCGCAGAGAGCTTCTCTCTCACATCAATCAAGTCAGCTTCGCGGTCGACGAGGTAAAACTCTATCTGGATACACACCCTTGCGACACTGAAGCTCTGGCTTATTTCAAAGACTACAGCCGCCAGCGGAACCGCGCCTTGAAGGAGTATTCAGAGAACTACGGACCGCTTACGGTCGACACAGCCGATGTCTCCTGTGAAGACAGATGGAACTGGGTCAACGAACCGTGGCCGTGGCAGGAAGGAGGATGCTGATCTATGTGGAATTATGAAAAAAGACTGCAGTACCCGGTCAAGATCACTAAAACTAACCCGAAGCTTGCCCAGGTCATCATCTCCCAGTTTGGCGGACCGGACGGCGAGCTTGCCGCTTCCATGAGATATCTGTCCCAGAGATATACCATGCCCTACAAAGAAGTAACGGGGATACTCACAGATATCGGGACAGAAGAACTTGCTCATATGGAGATGATCTGCGCGATCGTCTACCAGCTTACAAAAGATCTTTCTCCGGAAGAGATTGAAAAATCCGGATTTGCACCCTACTACGTGGACCATACCCTTGCTCTCTGGCCGCAGGCTGCCAGCGGCATGCCCTGGACCGCTACCGTATTTCAGTCAAAAGGCGATCCGATCACGGATCTCCACGAGGACCTTGCCGCTGAGCAGAAGGCCCGCACAACCTACGATAATATCCTCCGGCTCGTAAAAGATCCTGAGGTCTGTGATCCGATCCGCTTCCTGCGGCAGCGGGAGATCGTCCACTACCAGAGATTCGGCGAAAGCCTCCGGCTCGTGCAGGAAAAGCTTGACAGCCGTAATTTCTATGCATTTAACCCTGAATTCGACAAATAGCCCCCTTTTCGGCAGGGTACAGTTACACAGGCTCCGGCGAAAAGAACTCAAAGGGGCTGGGTCTGTACAGAAAAGACTGTATCCTGAAAAAAGCCATAAACAGAGTGCGGACAGGACTCCTGTCCTGCCCGCGCATCTGTTCATGGCTTTTCATCAGTTTTTATCTTATCATGTATATCTGGGTGCGCTATTCTTTCGCGCCAAGAGTGACTTCTACACTCTGTTCAGCATACTCCCCGTTCGTCTGCGGCACCTGGATCGTCAGAGTCACAGTCTCACCCTTTGCGTAATACTGGAGCTGTTCCTGAAGAGCTGACATGCTGTCAACGGATGTACCGTTGATCGCAGTGATGATACAGCCTCTTGTCATTCCAGCGGCCGCAGCGCCGCCATTCGGACTGACCTCTGTCACATAGACGCCGTTCGGCATATTAAGCTGCTCCGAATACTCGGCCGGCACATCCATTCCTGTGATGCCGATCACACCCTGGTCAGCCTCATCCACCTTTGTCTTTGTCTCCTGATTCATCAGTTCCTGGATCAGATCAGAAACATCCGAGATCGGTATTGCATATCCGACCCCTTCCACTGTCTCTCCGATAAGTTTGGATGAATTGATTCCGATCACCTCGCCGCTCGCATTGACAAGTGCACCGCCGCTGTTGCCGGGATTGATGGCGGCATCTGTCTGGATCAGCTTTGCACTGCTCTCAACTGTCTGGCCTGTCTGTGAATCCGTCTCAGATACCGAACGGTTCAGCGCACTGATCACGCCTGTCGTCACAGACTGACCATATCCCAGAGCATTTCCGATCGCGATCGCCGGTTCACCGACCTTAAGAGCAGTCGAATCACCAAGTGTCGCAACCGAGATCACGTCCATTGTTTCATCCGGAATAGACTCAAGAGGAACGGCGATCACCGCCACATCATACTCTGCGTTTGTTCCTTTGATATTCGCCTCCACACTCGTCTCATCTTCGAAAGTGACCGTCAGTGTATTGCTTCCCTCAACAACATGATTGTTTGTAACGATCAGCAGTTCAGAATCATTCTGGGAAATAATGATCCCGGTTCCTGCGCTCTCACTGGTCTGCTCTGTGACCCCTCCGAAAAAGCTCCTGACTTCCTCGACGCTCATATTCGTGATCGACACGATGGAAGGCATCACTCTGTCAACAATATCTGAAACATCCGACGTGACAACGCTTGATGTCTGAGAGAGGGATGCATTGCTGTTCACCGACTTTGTGGAACTTGATGTATTCCGTGACGAATCGTCAAGCCCGAGAATTTTTTCCCCGATAATATTTGATGTCAGAAACGTCGCGCTCGACACAACGCCAAACAGGAGTGCAAGCCCTGTCACTGCAACAGCCTTCGGCATTTTTTTTCGCGGCTTCTTCTCCTTCTGCGGCCGCGGATCCTGCTGGGGCTGCTGTGAGTACTGCCCGCCATACTGATAACTGTTGTCTGAGTTCTCCTGATTATTATTATAGTAATTATACTGGTTTTCCATAAAAGATTACCCGTCCTCTCCTGTATTTCATCTTCACGAGTATAATAATACTGATGTATTGTGATGAAATTGTGTTCATTCGATTAATCTTTCATGTTTTTACTCTACAGTCACCGATTTTGCAAGATTTCGCGGTTTATCTACATCGCAGCCTCTTCCAACAGAAATATAATATCCGAAAAGCTGCAGCGGAATGATCGCAAGTGAGTTTGTGAAATACTTGTTTGTCCTCGGGATATAGATCACATAATCTGCCGCTTTCTTAACCTCATCATTGCCCTCCGTTGTCACAGCGAGCACGAAAGCTCCTCTTGTGCGTACCTCAACGATATTGCTTATCATCTTCTTGAACAGATCATCCTGAGTGAGCACAGCAGTCACAAGCGTCCCATCCTCGATCAGCGAGATGGTACCGTGCTTCAGCTCTCCCGCCGCATACGCCTCAGAATGGATATAGGAGATCTCCTTCAGCTTGAGCGAGCCTTCCAGGGAAATCGCATAATCGATCCCTCTTCCGATAAAGAACACATCCTTTGCCGCAAGGTAACGGTTTGCAAATTTCTGGATCCTGTTCTTGTTATTCAGGAGGAGCTCAACCTGATCCGGAAGCCTCTTCAGGTCTTCGATATAGTTTTTCACCTCTGCATCCGTAATCTTTCCTCTTACCTTTGCAAATTTGATGGCAAGAAGATACAGTGCGATAAGCTGGCAGGAGTACGCCTTTGTAGTCGCCACTGCGATCTCCGGCCCTGCCCAGGTATACATCACATTATCTGCCTCCCGGGCAATGGAACTCCCCACTACATTTACGATGCCAAGCACCTTGGCGCCTTTCTCCTGAGATTCTCTGAGCGCCGCAAGTGAATCAGCAGTCTCCCCTGACTGGCTGATCACGATCACAAGAGTCCCCTCCTCAAGGATGGGGTCACGGTATCTGAACTCGCTGGCCAGATCCACTTCCACCGGGATCCTCGCCATGCCCTCAAACACATACTTACCGGTCACACCGGCATGATAGGCTGATCCGCAGGCAACGATCATCAGTTTTTTGACTGCCCGGATATCGTCATCAGTCATATTCAGCTCTTCGATCACAATATCATTTCCCTTAATGCGGGGAGAAAATGTATCTGTGATCGCTTTCGGCTGTTCATACATCTCCTTGAGCATGAAATGCTCATATCCGCCTTTTTCCGCTGCGTCCACATCCCAGTCAATATGGACAGATTCTTTCTCGATCTGCTCTTCATCAACATTGAAAAACTCCATCGAGTCTTTCTCCATGCGCACGATCTCTTCATTCTCGATAAAATAAACATCGCGTGTATACTTCAGGACAGCCGGAACATCCGATGCGATGATGCTTCCGGTCTCCGTATGCCCTACGATCAGAGGGCTGTCCTTGCGCACCGCGTACAGTTCATCCGGGAAATCTTTGAAAATGATTCCCAGCGCATATGATCCCTCCATACGGTGCATGACCTTAGTGATCGCACGAAGAGGATTCCCGTCATAGTAGTAATCAAGAAGATGAGCGATAACCTCTGTATCTGTATCGGAAATGAACTCATACCCTTTATTTGTCAGCTTTTTCTTCAGTTTCAGATAGTTTTCTATGATACCGTTATGCACGACGGCAATGCTGCCATCCTTGTTCAGATGGGGATGTGCGTTAATATCTGACGGTTCCCCATGAGTTGCCCATCTTGTATGCCCGATTCCCAGTACTCCCGGCATGGTAGCACCGTCATGGGTGAGTTCCTCCAGTACCTTAAGGCGCCCCTTCGACTTCGTCATATTGATCTTCTCACCGTCAAATACAGCGATCCCGGCAGAATCGTACCCTCTGTATTCCAATTTGGAAAGACCGTCAAGAAGGATCGGGGCCGCCTGCTTTTCTCCAACATAACCTACAATACCACACATAATAATTTTCTCCCTTCAAATTTATAAAATGAGACAATCAGCGTGTGATACCGCATCCTTGCCTCATTTTATCAATAGTTGTTATATTCGATTTCTACACGTCGATGAAATCAATGTCGAAGTTATCCTCATCACTCTCCGGAGATTTCTTTCTCTTTCCTATGTCTTCCGTATCATCCGGGAAATTGTCCTCTATTTCTTCATCTTCGTCATCATACTCATCGTCATATTCATCATCGTACTCGTCATCATATTCATCATCGGCGTCGTAATACTCTTCTTCATCCTCATCATAGTACTCCGTATCTTCATCGTAGTACTCTTCCGGTTCGCCCTCAGGTACTTCATCCGATTCGGGCTCTTCCGGCTCTTCCTCCACTTTCTCATCTTCTCTGCGGGCAGCGAACTGGCTTCGGGATTTCTTCTGTACGGCCGGCGCCACATTTCCGTCATCGTCATCCTCGTCATCAAACGGAATGTCATATTCATCATAGAGGTCATCCAGTTCCTGATTCCGGTGAACCAGTTTGACCGCAAACACGATCATAAGGATAAGAAGCAGGAGAAGCACACCGCCCGCTGCAATGAGAACGACGATAGTATAGTCGCTCATGATCCTTCCGATCCTGTCAAGCAGCGATGTCTCTGCAGGCTGATTTTCCTCCTGGGCCGGTGTCTCAATACTCTGATATGTCCCATCATCCGTATCATACCGATAAAGTCCCTTCTCACCGGTCCTTGTATTGAGCGCATACATGACATAGAAGCGCTCCTCCCCGGACTTGGACCATACCGGGAATTTCTGATCCAGGATGGTCATCTCCACTTCCTGATAGCTGCTCGGAAGGGATACCGCATCCGGCTCATCCAGCGGAACAATGGAAGTTGTATCTGAAATACTCAGTTCTACATAGGGAGCGAATGTGGCATCCTCTTCATTGTAGAGGAAAAATCTGCCGGTCCCTGTAGAGTCCACAAGATATCCGAGATACACGCCTGCGTCATTCACTCCGAACTTTCTCTCAGCTCCGTTAAATGTCAGAGTTGTCTCTTGATACCCGGCCGGCAGGTCTGAACTGGTAAATGCTTCCGAAAAATTATACTGCTGTCCAGCCACCTCTACAACAATATCTGTTGTCTCGCCCGGTGTGCTGTCCGCCGGCTGTGCCGTCGTCCCCGCATTGGCCGAAGGATCCACTGACGTGCTTCCGTCAGCCGCCGCTGCGATCTGGATCGCAGATGAACCTTCATCCAGATCCAGAGTCTCATCAGAATAGAGATATGCAGTACTTCCGGTGACTGTGATGGAAGTCTCTCCTGCCTTTAGTGCTCTGAACTGCATTGTCGTCCGAAGCTCTGTCTGACTTCCTGTCCCGCTTCCGAAATAGGAAAGCGTTCCTGATCCGTCAGCTTCTACTCCGTCTCCGCTTATAAACTCCAGAGCCGTCGTATCATAATTCATTGTAATGTCAGCATCGCCGATTGCCTCTCCCTGTGTCCTGACGACAAGATCAACGCTCACCGTCTCTCCTACCTGTGTCTCTGGGTCTGAGAACATCAGCGTACCTTCTGCCGCATTCGCGATGATCCCGAACATCGGAACGGCAAGAAAAACTGACAGCAGAACCGCGGTTAATTTCTTCATCAATTTCATGTAAGCTCCCTCTCTTTTGTCTTTATTCTTCTCTGCCTGAAAGCTGAATACTTCAGGCATATCTGCTTACTATCATACACGTTTTGCAAAAGTTTGTCCAGAATTATCCCCATCTCTGAATATTCCGACATTATTCGACCGGTGTGGTATCCATTCCGGAAGATTCTCCTCCGTCTGAACCGCCGCTGTCGGTCCCATCACTGCTGCCTGTTCCAGTTCCGCCTGTGTCCATCTCACCTCCGGGAGCCGGCTCTGGCTGTTCCGGAGACTGCGTTTCCCATGAAGGTGGTGTATATTCCGTTTCCTCTTCTGAAGAATAATCATAGCTGTCACTGTAGCCGGAACTGTCATAATCATCATACCCGTCGGAAGCAGAGCTGTCATAATAGCTGTCGCCGCTGCTGTCCCCTGAGGATGTTCCCGCCGAGCTGACAGTATACGCAATATCCGCGCTCAGCTGTGTGACTGTAGATGACGGCTGATAACCCGTCGTGCCGAAAAGGAAGTCATGGACCTGCGCAACATTGGATGTCAGATCCTCCGGGATCACGATGCTTCCGAATCCGGAAATCGTATCCGTAGACTTGTCAGCCGGGAATCCCATATTTCCCGTCAGTTTATATTCACTGTAAGCAGATGCGTAATTCAGGATCTCAGCCAGAGTAAAACTCGTAGAGATCTGCGGAAAAACTTTATTGATAATACTATTAATTGTGAGAAGATCCGCACTCTTTGCTTTTTCCACCATCTTTTCGATCACAGTGCGCTGGCGCTCTGTCCTGGTAAAATCTCCGCCTGCCGTTGACCGGATCCTTGCATATGTGGTGGCCTGTGTTCCGTCCAGGAGCTGCAGCCCTGCACTTTCAACATAGTGCGCTTCTTTTCCCGCCGAAGCCGCTGTCTCCGGGATGTACTGATTGATATAGGGAAGTTCAGCCTCCGTAACTTCGATCTCTACACCTCCGAGAAGATCGATCGCGTCGGCGATCGCGCCGAAGTCCACTGTCACATAGTCCTGAATGTCAAGATCCAGGTTTTTGTTCAGCATATTGATCGCCATGACCGGACCGCCGTAGCTGTATGCCGCATTGCACTTCTGAAATGTCCCGTCCGAAAGATCCAGAAGCGTGTCCCTGTATACCGAGACCATTTTGATCTCTTTCGTTTCATTGTTCAGGCTCGCCACAATTATGCAGTCAGTCCGGTTGCCCTCTCCCAGATTACCGTCCCTGGAGTCCACACCGAAGAGAGCCACATTCGTGTACCCCTCGCCGAGATCGATATCCGCATTCTTCTGGAGATCCTGATTGATGATGAGATCTTCTGCCTGGATCTCCCGTGTATCGATCTTGCCCCACTGGGCAGCCACATAGACTGCGGCTGATGCTGAAAGACAGACCAGCACTCCCGCAAAGCAGACCAGCACTCTCTGCCACACCTTCATTCTGGTGAACCAGTTTCCCTGTTTTCTACGGGCACGCCATCTGCCGCGCCTTCTCACGTTTTTCGACATAACCACACACCTTTACCGGAATATTATTTTTTACCTGCATTAAATAGTACAACAATCTTCAGCAGGATTCAACCGTTTCACCCAAATCTATTCATATTTTGCCAGCTCGTCCAGAATGCATTTTGCCTTTTCCTTCCACGTATTGGCAAGAGCTTCTCTGTCCAGCAGCTCAAGATACTGTGGATCCGATCTCAGTTCAAGAGCGCGGTCGAGCTGAGCGAGGAACTCATCGTGGTCATGGCCGATGAGCACCGACTCATATTTTCTGCATTCATCCATATCTGTCGTCACGATAGGCTTGTTCAGAGCCATATACTCAAACAGTTTTACAGGAGATGTGGCCTTCGTAATGTCATTGATCAGGAATGGGATCGTCAGGACATCAATCCTGGATGCATAATTCTGCAGCACCGCATAGTCCTTCGCGCCGCAGAAATGAATATTCCTGCACTTGTCCACGCCGGACCTGTCATAGGAATCATCGTATTTAATGCCGAGCAGCACCACCTGGTATCTGCCGCAGGCATCGATCTTCTTCAGAAGATCATAATCAAACCATTTTGCCAGAGCACCGTAGTAGCCGATGACCGGCTGGCCTTTCTCCAGGATCGACTCGAACTCCCTGTCCAGCCTGAAATTCTCATCACAGTTGTCGTGAAAATGATCATAGTCCACACCGTTGCTGGAATAGACAAGTCTCCCGGGACCTCTCTTTTCCAGTACATCTCTCTCCAGAGCGCCCGCGGTCACTACAACAAAGATCTCCGGCGTGCTCATCGCCATTTCATACTTCTCCTTCACGTTGACCGGAAGCTGGTCTGTTCCCGCCAGATGAGGATTCAGATCATCAATGTATTCATACACTACTTTGTATCCCCGGTCCATATATTCTCTGACTTTCTTCGCAGGCATGGTCCAGTCTGTGGAATAAAACTGCAGATATCTCGGCTCCTTCCTCTTCTCGATCTCCTCATGAAGGATCTTTGAAAACGCGCTGTTCGCATAATTCACAAGGTAGAGATTGTCCGCCTGCTTTTTCATCCGCTTCACATCGTCTGTGAATCTTGTCACTTCATAAAAAACAAGGGTCCTCTGTTTTGCAAAATTGCTGAAGATATGCTGCGGGCGCTGATACAGCGGCACGTTCCATCCGAAGGAACTGCGCCATACCACGATCCGGTCATAAGAATCCCTCTCAAGGATCCGGTCGATCTTCGCCGCGATCTTCTTCTTATGCAGCGCAATGATGATCCGCTCTCTCAGAGAAATCCTTACCAGATAATTGGAACGGATATAGTCGGCTGCTTTCTTCACGGTTCCGGCAAAGCCGTATTTTTTTATCAGATTCTTTAATTTACTAATCTTATCTCTCATCATTCTCCCACTGAGACAGCTGCCGCTTCAGTTCTTCTGCCCTTGCGGACCAGTCGTTTTCCCAGGCGCACTCTCTCAGCCCTTCCTTAATCTCATTATTTTCCCGCTGCTCATAACATTCATAAACCGCCTTTTTAAATTTCTCCTTCGTACCGGCAGTTTTTACCACATTATATTTCCTGCACTCCGGAAGGTCTGTGGTCACCACCGGTTTTCCCATCGCCATATATTCAAACAGTTTGACCGGAGAAGTCGCCATGGTGATCTCATTGACAAGGAACGGGATGATGCACACATCAAAATAATGAACGTAACCTGCAAGGGACGCATATTCTTTCCTGCCGAAATACCTGACATTCTCTCTTTCCGTCAGGCCGCTCTTCGCCAGAGAATCATCGTGCTCGATACCGATCAGAATGATCTGGATCCGTTCATCTTCCGCAAGCTCTGCCAGCAGGTCATAATCTACCCAGCTTGCCAGGGCTCCATAATATCCTGCATGGATGCTATCCGGCCTCAGCCATGAGAGGTATTCCCTGTCATCAGTCACGGACTCCGGCAGGAACCTGCCGCACTCCGCCCCGTTTGGGATCAGCACCGCCTCTGCCGCCCCGTTCATTTTCCTCACATTATCGTACAGCTTGTCTGCAGTCGCAACGACCAGCGCGTCTTCACTTCCGATCAGGAAGCGGTGGCGCTCCATGATCTTTCCTATCCTGCGCGGAGAGATCAGATCCGGGTTGATGTCATCCACATATTCATAAATCACTCTGAAGCCCAGCTTGAGATACTGGGTGATCCGCGAAACGGGAACCGTATCCGTAGAATATACCATCAGATACCTGTGCTCTATCTTCTCTGCCGCTTCCAGAAGATATCTTCTGAAATAGAACAGGTCAAGAACGTAGACCGAGCGGTCGATCCGCGTGATCCTGCCTCTGTCCTCAAAATCAATATCATAATAGGAATTGTACAGGACCAGAGTATCGCTGTCTCCCATATTTTTCAGGAGATGCTGAGGCCTCTGCATCATGATATTCCGATATCCGAAATGATTTTCAAAAATAACGATCCTTTTGTAATCCCGGCTGAATATTTTATCTAGTATGGTCCTTCGCCCCGGAGCTGTCGGGCCTCCCTCCGTCAGTTCCAGCTTCTTCCACTTTACAGCCGCCATCTTCATGCTGCCGGCAGCGCCGAGCTGCCGTACTTTCTTCAGCTTATCACCGATTCCCATGTTTTTCTTTCCTTAACTCGAACAAAAATTTAATGTTGCTGTCCCAGAACCTTTTCAGCCGCTTCGGTTCGCTCGCAATGCGGTAAAGCCACTCCAGGTTATGTCTGATAAAAAAAGACGGCGCGCGCTTCTTCCGTCCGCTCAGCACGTCAAAGCTTCCGCCGACTCCGATAAAAACCCCTTTTTCTCCCCGGCGGTAATATCTGTGGATCAGCAGCTCCTGCTTCGGAGCTCCCAGAGCCACAAGGACAATATCCGGCTGCATTTCCACGATCTCACGGAACACCTTCTCCTTATCCTGCACGTAGCCGTCCGTACAGCCTGCCAGCACCGCATTGGGATATTCCCTGCGGACCCGTGCCGCAAGATCTTCCAGCACACTTTTCTCTGCGCCGAACAGATAGAGCGAACGCCCTTTTTGATCCGCATAGGCGAACAGCTCCTCACAGATCTCTACTCCGGGGATCCGCTCTTCGAACTCGTACCCCAGCTGCTTTCCGCCGCGGATAACGCCGATTCCGTCCGGGACGATCAGCGTCTCCTCATCGCTGAGCGCTTCATTCATCTCTGGCAGTTTTCTTCCCAGCATGAAGATCTCAGGATTTGCGGTGACCACAAACGTCCTTCTCCCGCTGTCAATCCTCTCTTTCAGAAGGTTCAGGAAATCCTTCTTTTTTCCTTTATATGCCTTATCGTAATAGGTTCTCATCCGGACTGCCATCTATTTTTTCTCCTCAAATCCTTCCGTACTTTCCTTCATGAACACGATCTTCCCTGTCATAATGATCAGCTTCAGATCCAGCAGGATCGAATAGTTCTGTATATACATCAGGTCAAGCTTCAGCTTGTCATACGCGCTTGTATTATACTTTCCGTAAATCTGTGCATAGCCGGTCAGACCGCCCTTCACCTTAAGTCTGTATTCAAACTCCGGGATCTCCGCAGTATACTGGCGTACATGCTCCACTCTCTCCGGCCGCGGGCCGACTACGCTCATATCGCCTTTCAGGATATCGATGAACTGCGGAAGTTCGTCCAGACGGGTCTTCCTGATAAATTTACCGACCGGAGTGATCCTCTGGTCATCCTCCGTCGTCGGAATGACCTCTCCTTCTTTTTCCGCATTCTCGATCATACTGCGGAACTTATGGATGGAGAACACTTTCCCGTTGATCGTGCATCTGTCCTGACGGAAAAAGACCGGACCGCCGTCGTACAGCTTGATCGCCGCTGCGATGATGAGCATGATCGGAGAGGTGATGATCAGCGCCAGTGATGCAATGATGATATCCATCAGTCTCTTGACAAATTTTTCCTCAAAACTGAACCCCTGATTGCGCGAAAGCAGGAGAGGCGTGTCAAAAAGATGTATATTCTCTGAACTCCTGATAATAATATCAGATATCTTCGGAGTGATATAGGAACGGATGCCTTTTGAATAACAGAATTTTACATACCTGTTGCGCAGCGGAGAATGGATATCGCACAGGAACACCGCATCATAATTCATGATTTCCTCGGTAACCTTCTCCCAGCCCTCTTCCACATTCATGGATTTCTTGATAATATACCGGTCTCTTCTCGAATTGACCTTCTTGAGAAGCGGCGTCGGGTCATATTCCTCATACAGCAGGATAATGGAATGGGGCGGAAAAAGCTTTCTGAAAATGCGGTTGACCACAAATGTCCACAGAACTATGATGAAAATGTCCACCACTGTAAGTTCGATCATGGGAACGACCTTAACAAATCTCGCCGACAGGAGCACTGTCTCAAGATAGATGGACACATTTGTCGCGAACAGAGCGATCGTCTGCGACAGCAGGAGGCTGCTGCTCTTCAGATAACCGATCTTCATACCCCCGAGAATATAAGAAAAAATGACAAAGAAAAAGGCATAAAACGCCCCCATCATCAGATAACCTTTATAATAGAAAGGAAACACGATCTCATCATTATAGTTCATATCCCAGACATGGATGAATATCCCCATAAGACAGATCAACAGAATAATATTAAATGCAAAACGGATCAGTCGTTTATACTGTTCCAATCCCTTCGATTCCATAAATGTCATGTCCTTTCTTCTTTCGAATCTATTACATGAGCCAGATTATGGCTGACTTTACACACTCTTAGACATTTTGACATGTGTGAACTGAAACAAATTATATTATATATCTTTTCATTTTTCAAGATTTCTATGACTCAAATGTTAAATATGTTACAATTTATTAAAAAATGCAGACGCATCTCTGCATCTGCATTTTATCTTCCTTGTCAATTGACTGCTGAAATAAAGGAATCCAGTGTCTGCGTGCCAAGCATCCTCACCCTCGGGAGAATATATGGGTTATCCCCCGGATAACATTTTGCATTCTCCGTAGTTACAGCACAGAGCAGCCCTGCCTCCTCCAGAGTACTGCAGCCTTCTTCCGTATAATCCCCGAATGGATAAGCAAAAGCATCTCTGTTTCCACAGATTTCAAAAGACTGTTCCAGATCAGCGAGTACTTCCTCCCTGGTCATCGCTGTGTAAATCCCGCCATGTCCGATACTGCCGCCGCCCTGGTGCATCTTATGAGAATGAGATTCAAAAGTCAGATAATCACTCGCATATCCATAGAGCATCTCCCGGTCATTCCAGTAACTTGTGATCACAAAAGATGTCGCCGGAGTCTGGTACTGCTCCAGGATCGGAATCCCCAGATACATATAATTCGGCCCATCGTCAAAAGTGAGAACAATACTTTTCTCCGGAAGGATCAGTTTCCCATCCACATAATCCCGCACTTCCTGCCAGGTCGGAAAATAATATCCATTATCATGGAGATATTTCATCTCCTCCGCCAGAGAATCCGTGGAGATAAAGTTGCTGTCCAGATTGTCCGGCGGACTGGCCGGATCATACACATAATGATACATACATATAGGCAGCCCCGGAGTATCATATTCTGTATTCGGAAGCACCGTCACTTTTCTGACCGCCTGTGCCTCCCGTCCCTTACTGTCCTTCACGCTGTAAATAATCTGCTGTTCTCCTGCACGATTCAGCGCACTGCTGTCTACCTGGACCTGAGCTGTCAGATCAGTCCCGTCTTTATCAGCTGCAGAATATCCGGGATCAATGTATTGCTCTCCCAGTTTTATCTCAATCGAATTCTCACCATTCAGGGTAATAACCGCTGTGCTCTTCTGTTCGTTCTGATCATCCCCTGTCAAATCTGCGGAAGTATTGTCTTCGTGCCGATTCTTTTCTTTTCCATCTTCCTTCGGGAACAACACGACTTTCACCAATAATCCGATCAGCAGTGCAAACAGAAGGATAAGTACTGCAAAGACTGTTTTTCGAAGCTTATGTTTTCTGCGTTTTAAACGTTTCTGATAATATCTTCGATGCATTCTTCTCCGATCTTTCATTTTATTCTCCCGTTTTCTTTTCTCATCGAAAATCGTCTGAGTCCTGACAGAAATTCAATTCTTTCGTTCAATAAACAGTTTTCTTGTAATAAAGTTATATACCATCACAATCGCTGTCGCGATGATCTTTGACAGCATATAATAAATATTCAGCTTGTCAACAAAGATCCACATCAACACCTGATTCAGTCCGAGACCGATCACGCTGAGACCGATAAATACTGTCAGTTCCTGTGCTTTATTCACATCTGTTCTGGCGTCAAATACCCATCTGACACTAAGAATATAATTATATATCACAGACGCGGTAAATGAGATCGCACCGGAAATCAGATAATGAATATTAAAGAATTCTGTCAGTATAAACAGTACGCCCGCATCAATAATGAAAGCAGTTCCTCCGACAAATCCGAATTTGATGATCTGCTGAAACAGATTCCTGCTATTTCTCTTCATCGTTTTCCCTGTTCCTTCCGTTACTTGCCATCTGGAGTTTGAACTCAAAGTCCTGTCTGTCCTTCTCTACCAGAGTAGTCAGGATCAGTCCTGCGAAAAACGACTGGATCGCAGCCAGAGCCACAAATCCGCTCACGATCAGTGTCGGGAAATTCGGCACAAGCCCCGTCTGAATATATGTCACTAACACCGGTACAAACATAACCGCTGAAATAATCATGAGAAGCAGTGCCACGATACCGAAAAACCTGAACGGTCTGTAATTTTTGTACAGGCGCGCGATTGTTCCGAGGACCTTCGCTCCATCGGAATAAGTATTCAATTTGGACTCGCTGCCCTCCGGACGGTCTCTGTATTCAATGATCACATTCTCCACCAGCATATTTTTCTCAACCGCATGGATACTCATCTCTGTCTCAATCTCAAATCCTTTGGAGAGCACCGGAAATGTCTTTACAAACAGATAGCTGAACGCTCTGTAACCTGTCATAATATCCCGGATATTACTCTTAAAAAGGCGATTGATCGTTCCTCTCACAAGGCTGTTTCCGAAATTATGGAAAGGGCGTTTATTTTCTTCAAAATAAGTGGAAGAAAGCCTGTCGCCCACAACCATGTCAACCTTTCTGTCAAGTACTTTAGAAACCATTTCACGTCCGAATTCTGCCGGATAGGTATCATCCCCGTCCACCATGACGTAACATTCCGCATCAATCTCACGGAACATTCTCCGGATGACATTTCCTTTTCCCTGCTGATACTCGTAACGCACTACCGCTCCGGCATTTCTGGCAATCTCTGCCGTGTTATCAGTAGAATTGTTGTCATAAACATAGATGACAGCCTCCGGAAGCTCCTTTTTCCAGTCTGTTACTACTTTTTCAATCGTCTGACTCTCGTTATAACACGGAATCAGGACTGCTATCTTATCCATTTTCAGTTCCTCCATATTTATCTCTCAATTCTTTCATCACCACTATTGTTCACTGTTTTTATCCTGAATAGCGTAAGCACTAACGGTATTACAAATATAAGCGGATACCCGTATCTGATCAGCGATACCGGCCCCAGGATAATCGTGATGATCAATCCGATCAGAAGACTAATCGGAAGCAGATATTTGTATGCCTTCCTGACCAAAATATACACAAAACAAAGGAACAGGATCCACACGTATGTCCCCAGAGTAAACAATGAAGATATGATCGGGATCCGCATCCACTGCGCTTCCTGAAATAAATCTGTCAGTGCTTTCTCGTACGCGGGAATGGCGCTGTATCTTTCAAGCTCAAGATATTCTGGATTATAGGCTTTCGCGTCTATCATATCAATTTCAATATAGGGATGATACTGCCGGTCATCCTGATAGTATTTATCAGGATACCACGTAGCCAGACAGCTGAGCATGGCACCCTCAATGTAGCTTTTAGGATTTTTTAATCCAATCTTGAAATACAAGGAAATATATTTCATTGGGTCTTCCATCAGTTTTTCAGTATCCAGCCCCACTTTAATGCTGTCAGATATCATCTGCCTGGAGGTATGATATTCCAAATTTTCTTCCGGAATGATTTCTAATAGAGTTTTCTTTTCTTCATCCGTAAAAGTATCATAATGATAATCATAAGCCCTTGCCAGCTGCTGACACGGAATGCTGAGCATCTCTCTGATTCCCGGTCCCGGAGCAATGTCAAAAACTGTCATAACAGCATTCTCTGTGATGAGAAAAGCCGCTATTGGCAGGACAGTGAACAGCAGCATCCGTTTCCATATTCTTCTATGCTTTCTCAGCAGGATAATAAGGAATGGAATCATAAAAATTAAAATGTAAATTCCATTGCTCCTGAACCAAAATAGAAAGAACAGCAGAATGCAGTACTCAATAATATCTTTCTTTGAATCACAGAAGCCTTCCGGATTCTCCGTCAACCTCAAAACCTTGATGAAGATCAATGCAAAGATACCGGTAAATATTATATCCTTCGTAGAAGATACCGCCAGCACGCCATGTAAGGGAAACAGTACAAAAAACAGAACTGTCCCGAGAAGCCATAAATAATTTCTTGTTCGCGAATATGCATACATGCATACTTTCATCGCTGCATAGGCAAGAAATGCCATCTGAAGAAATGAATAGATACCAAGGCCGATTTCATAGCTTCCAAACAGAATATACCCAAGCTGCACGCATTTTCCCATGATAAAAGTGTGCAGAACAGGCTGATAAGTAGTAACTTCCATTTCTCCTAATGCCTGCAGGATCTGGTATGGAGCGTCATATCCGTAAACTCCGGGAAAAAGTGCAAGATAGGTAATTCCCCATACTGCTAAAATAACAAAATATACAATAACCTTCTGCATTCCGGCACTGATATTCAATTCCAGAACGCGTTCTTTATGTCTTTCAACATATAAAAACAATAAGCAGATCAGCATCTGGAGCACAGGTGCCAGCAGGATGATCTTTACTACTGTAGCGTAATTCCATTGAATCGAGCTGTCATAATCCAGCTGAGCGCCAAGTACAAGCAGCGCTGCACATATAAACCCGCTTATGGCAGCTGCTGCAGATACTCTCTTTTCTGCTGTATTTAAGACGATCTTCCAGCCTTTTGCCAACAGATAAAACAGAGCAAGATACAGGACACTGTTCGTAAAGTTTTCCTGATAAACACTAATTTCAGACCCTGTCTTTCCATAAAAAGCAATGCCGCATGTCCCCAGAAATCCTAAGAGGAAACTCAAGGCTGTTGTCAGTTGTCTCTTTCTTAACTGTTTTATTTTTTCTGTCATACTTCCTGCCCGGCTCTCACTGCAGTTTTTCTGCAAGTTTCTTTGCAGCTACCATACAATCTTCCATCGAACAGTATGTCCATGCACCATATCTGCCAATTGTATAGATATTGTTCTGTGCCTCTCTGTCCTTGAATTCCTGTACCTTCTTCTCTGTCTCAGTATTGATGTGAACATAAGCAGGGTCCATAATAATCGTAGAATGCTCTTCCAGCTTCATATCTTCATCTATGACTCCCAGCTTTCTGAGATTTTCAAGAGTCAGCTCCAGCTGTTTGTCCGCATCGATCACATCGTCCTTATTATAGCCGATCTCAATATACATACTGAGCTTGTCAGCGTCAAGTATATTGTCATAGAAACCAATACGATAAAAATTAACATTTTTATCCGGGATATAGAACCAGTGTTCCTTCGTAAATTTGGATTTCCTGTTAAACCCGAGATTGAACACCAGCACCTTGTTATAAGAAAGTGAATCTCTCAGATTCCTGAACTCTTCGCCGTCAAAATAGGTAAGGAACTCATTCAGAGGTGAAGTATTGATCAGGTACTCATATCTGATCCTGCTTCCATCATCAAGTTCAGCTGTTTTCTCGTCATTATTAATTTTGGTCACTCTGTGCCCCAGCAGCACTTTCGACTTATCCAGTGCATCATAAAGAATCTGGATAAAGGAACCTGCTCCTGATTTCGGATACAAAAAGGTATTATTGTAAGAAGTGCTGTCCTTATTTGCTTTCATATTGTCAATGATCGCCGGAATATCCGCATATGGGAAAAATCTGCCCATTGCATCTTTGTCCAGTGTTGTCAGATCTACCGCATACAGCTTCTCGTTGTATGGTTTAAGGAATTTTTCCACGATAGATTTACCAAATTTTCCATACAGCATATCCAGAAAACTGCTGTATTCTTTCTTCTCATTCCTGTGAAAAAGATCGTAAAGGCAGTCAATAAACTCCTGTTTATCAAGCTGATGAATATTCGTCTGGAACGGATAGTCGATCAGTTGTCCTTTATACATAATCTTTGTATTCTTATCCTTATACTTGATCTCGTCCGGATCAACACTGTCCAAAAACTTCTTTTTGAATTCTTCTGTGCTGAAATGGAAAAAATGTCCTGCATAATCCCAGACATAATCCTTTTTCTTTATTGTACGGCAGTATCCGCCGACTTCATCTTCTTTCTCAATGATGAGATAATCTCCCTTCGCGTAATTCGCAAAGGTAAGACCTGAAATACCCGCTCCAATGATCAAATACTTCACATTTCTGTCCATAATCTGTCTCCTTTATTTTAAAAGATCGCTGAATCTCTCTATGATAGCATCTACAATTCTCTCACTTGCATGGCCGTCTCCATAGGGATTGCTCGCATGGCTCATTGAATTATATTCTGCCGGATCCGTAAGCAGCCTTTTTGTCTCCCGGTAGATCACTTCTTCGTCCGTTCCAGTCAGTTTCAGCGTACCCGCCTCAATCCCTTCCGGTCTTTCAGTTGTATCTCTAAGGACAAGTACCGGTTTTCCAAGTGAAGGTGCCTCTTCCTGAATTCCGCCGCTGTCTGTCATTATAAGATAACTCTTATTCTGGAAATTGTGGAAATCAAACACTTCCAGCGGCTCGATCAGGCGGACTCTGTCGCAGCCTTCAAAAACGTCATTTGCAATCTCTCTTACGCGCGGATTCAAGTGTATCGGATAAATAACTTTTACATCATCAAACTCGTCTACTATCCTGCGGATCGCACGGAAAATGTGATACATGGGATCACCAAGGTTTTCTCTTCTGTGCGCCGTGAGAAGAATCATGCGGTCCTCTCCGATCCAGTCAAAAATAGGATTCTTATAATCACTGTCCACAGTAGTAGACATTGCATCAATCGCCGTATTGCCGGTAATATAGATATTCTTTTCATCTTTGCCTTCACGGAGAAGATTCTGTGCGCTGACTTTTGTCGGAGCAAAATGCATATCTGCAAGACATCCTACCATCTGACGGTTCATTTCTTCCGGATATGGAGAATACTTGTTCCATGTACGGAGTCCTGCCTCAACGTGCCCGATCGCAATCTGGCTGTGGAATGCTGCCAGAGCTCCTGCAAATGTTGTCGTTGTATCACCATGTACAAGCACAATATCCGGTCTTTCTTTCTCAAGCACTTCTCCGATCTTCCCCAGCACTCTCTGTACCACATCATTTAATGTCTGTCCCTGTTTCATGATATCCAGATCATAATCCGGCGTGATCTTAAATGTCTCAAGGACCTGATCCAGCATCTGCCGGTGCTGTGCTGTAACACATGTTATTTCCTCAATCTCATCACGTGACTGCAGTTCTTTCACGACAGGAGCCATTTTTATCGCTTCCGGCCTTGTCCCGAATACAGTCATTACTTTTATCTTTCTCATCTTCTACTCCTCAATAGCTGCCGTTACTGCAGAACTCTGTTTTTTACAAATTCATCAAAACGCGCTGCCACGTTAACTGCATTGTACTGCTCTTTATTCTTTCCACTTTCCATCTGTATTGTGTAATTTTTATAAACGATCAGATAGAGATAATTTCTTATCTCATCCGCTGTATAAGAGACAGTCAGCCCATTCACATCTCTGATCACATCAGCACCTGCGCCGTCAAACATTGTAATACCAAAGATTGGCTTTCCGGCGCCGATATAATCTGCAAGCTTTGCCGCAAAGAATATATTCTCATCCAGAACACCGCTCAAGTTGGCATCAATGTGGATCAGCCAGTCGCTCTCCTTCATAATGGCAAGGCTTGTTCTGTAATCTACCGGTTTCTTTATCTGTATAATATCGAGAAGTTCATTGTCCAGCAGATAAACTTTTTCTTTATCAGACATATTTCCATAAAGCTGAATCTCAAGCCGGTCGGCAAGATCAGCTTTCATCTCTTTGAGCTGCTTTACGGCCTCAAACAGCAGATGCGGCGTTCGTACATCATTAAGATGACCTATATAGACCATCCTGATCTTTTTGTTCTCTTTGCTCTCTCCTGCAGTTTCAGGATACAGTGTGCTGTCATAACTGTGAGGCAGCACGAGTGCCTTGCCTTTGATACTCTCGTCATAACTGCCGAGCATATAGACTTCCTGATACTTGTTATTTAAAATAACATGATCACACTGCTTTAATATTTCTTCCTCAAGCTTCTGTTCCCTGCGGAAGGGCTCGAGACTGTCATTTGTCCTCTTCTTCCACAATGCATTTTTCAATATGCGTTTAGGTGATATCAGTTCTCTGATACCCATTCTGCGGAATTTGTGTGAATATGGAGATAAAGTATTCATATCCTTCAGGACAAACGGATTATTTGCGATCGGATCGCCGAAGGAAGCGATCCATATGATTTCCGGTTTTATCTCCTTGATCTTAAGGCCGATCATATGAGATTCCGGAGGCATGGACCGAGTCATAACAATATCATATTTTTCTTTGTTTTTCCTGAAATATTCTACCGCCGCTTCTTTCCACATTTCCAGATCATCTGCCGCGACCGGTATCCTAGTCACATTCGCAGCTTCCGGAAGTTTCTCATTTTTCCCATACGACCAGGATGCATTTGACTCCTGCATGCATACATCATACTGCAGTTTTGAATTTCTCAGCAGTTTATAGGTTACCAGTCCCTCAGAAGAATTGATCGGCGGATAAAACCAGCTGATGACTAATATCTTTTTCATATGTTTAATTTCCTTTCAGGCGCCTTGCCAGTGCCATTACTCCATACCACTTGCTCCCGTTTATCCTGACAAATTTAAACTTTGTCTTCCTGTTATATCTTACATAAGCCATGCAGTTCAGTCTCTCGTAGAGGTGCTTATTTTTCTTCAAAAGATAATTATCGAAATTAATGATCTCCGTATACGCTCTCTTATGATTTTTGTCATACTCGCAGTAAATAGAATAATGCGTATTTAATGTGTAGGTAAGAATGATTTCTATATATTCCCTTTTATTTGGAGACAGCTTACTCGAAATCGCTGTATAGTATTCGATCAGCCATTTGATCATTTTCTTATGATGCTCCTGGTTGCGGACAAAATTGTCCATATTCATGCTCTGTTCTTTTCTCCCGATAAAGTAGCGGTAAATATCCAGTCTGTAATATACAAATGTCTCTACTCTCGTGATCGGGACAACATTGTACTGCATATCAACATAAAAAGTATTTTCAAGCAGTTTCAGGCCTGATTTTCGAAGTATCTCTGTTTTATAGGCTGATGTTGCCATAACAAAGTATTCACCGTTGAGTATTTTCAGATCAATGTCATCCAGCCTGTAGCATCGGCCATCTTCAAGATCTTTGTATTCAAAATACTCGGATTCGCTGTTATAGGTATGTTCCTTCCGGTAATCAGTGACTACCAGATCAGCATCTTCATTCTTCAGTCTCTCTACATACTCAACAAATTCTGCGGTATTAAACCAGTCATCACTGTCGAGCACCCTGAAATATTTTCCTTTTGCTCTCTCTATTCCAGTATTTATGGTGGACCCATGTCCGCCATTCTCCTTGTTTACCAGAACAACTGTTTCCGGAAACGCTTCTGCATATTCCTGCGCAATCGCCGGTGAACGGTCTTTACTTCCATCATTTACAACCAGAACCTCGATACTTTCCAGAACTTCCGGAACAAGCAGAGAATCCAGGCATCGCCTGATATATTTTTCCGTATTATATACAGGAACCAATATCGTCAATACTTTCATACCTTTTTACCTCACAGTACACATTTCTTTGTATGCCTAATTATTCATCCTATTGCAAATCTCTTTGATAATTTGAAATGCACACACAATTTTTCAGCCCGTGAAAGCCAATTTGCTTGTGTTTAATACAAGAGAATATACCCTTTTTCCCGCTCTCTATAGAAGCAGAGCAATGCTCTTCAAAAATTTCCTTTATCAATGATAAAACTGCCTTTTTTCCAACTACATCAAATAACTAAGAAGACTCCCCCAAAAACCAAAGTGTCAAACTGATTTGCTAGAAAACTGTCGCGGAATCTGACTTATCCATTTCTTCTTCGTACAATGATTCGTACAATTCCATATGGGAAGACACATTTTATTCCTTTTTTAAGGTACCATTTAATTGACTTATGCTTATCCACTCTTTTAGATAATAATTCTGCGTCATGAATTGTCTCACAAATACCAGGAATAATTATCGGAGAGTTTCCATTATGTTTTTTATACATTGCCAGAATAAGCTGAGAATTTCCCTCTTTCTGGTTGATGTAGTCGATCGATGCCTGATAAGCATCTGTAAACTTTCGAAGCCTGCTCAGGAAAGCATCTAATTCATCCCAAGCCATTACCGCATCGTACATATATACCTGAGAATCTACCATCTGCGAAATAATATAACGGTTAATATACTCTCGTTTTGCCCTGCTGTAATCTTTTCCTGCTATTGTATTCAAAATATTGAAGATTATAAATGCATGATCCTTATATTTCTTTCTCCAGTAATCTTTAGAAACCGTCTGTCCTTCCCGGCCAATTAAATACCGGTAGATGTCGAGATCGTAAAACTTTACCGTATCGATATACTGAATACTGAAAGAATTAAATTCCATATCAACGTACGGCTTCTTCTCACTGATTCTGAAATCTGCTTTTTTTAATAACTCTGTCTTATAATTTGAAGTAGAGAGCAGTGGACCGTGTTCTTTAAATCCATAGCCATAATAAATCAAATCCTCAAAATGGTATTGTCGACCTTCTTCCAGGGTATCATAATCTACAATCGTCTCGAATAAACTTTTTTCGATATACGCATAAGATCCCTTTGTGAGTACAAGATCAGCGTCTTCCTTTTCCAAAATTGAAACCAATTTTTCTAATTCTCCGCTGTCTACCCAGTCATCACCATCAATCAGGCGGAAATATTTTCCTGTCGCGGCTTTCAATCCGGCATTGATCGTCGAGCCGTGCCCGCCATTTTCCTTGTCAATGACTTTCACAATACCATTTGAGACTGCTGCCATTTTTTTTGCAATCTCACTTGTCCTGTCAGTTGAACCATCATTGACTACAATAACCTCTGTTTTATAGCTTCTTTCATAATTCAGCAGTGAAACAATGCATTTTTCAAGATATTTTTCCACATTATACGCCGGTACGACAATGGACAGAACCGGCTGTTCTGCCGGAAGGTTTTTCACTTGTAAAGTACTGCTTTCCGCAAGCTTTATCTTTTCATTGATCAGATCTATTTCTTTTTTTACAGTCTGAGATGTATTGCAGAGACTCCTGATATGCTCTGACATTCCTCTGCTGATTTCCAGATATTCATCCGGGTTTCTATAAAGCCGTTCTATGATATCTGCAAGTTCAACCGGATCTTCTGGATCCGCCAGAGTATGAAATTTCTTCTGATTCATAAAATACGGAATGCAAGTCACTCTGGATCCGACCACCACCAGACCTGATGATGCGCCCTCCCCCATGGCGACTCCCTGTGTGTCATGTCTGGACGGAATCAGCAGAATTCCGCAGTTTTTATGAATCTCTGAGATTCTGTCGTTTGGAATAAACGTTCTGTGCAGATGAACATTTTTGAACTTTTTGATCGGATCAATCAATACATCATAATACTTTCCGTCACCATACACTTCAAATGTAAGCTCATTAAAGAAGTCTCTTTTCGCCAGTTCCAGAATAGCCTTCACACTCTGATCCACGGAATGGACCATGATATTATCAAATTTTCTCAAAATAAGTATCTTTTTCCTGTCTTCCGCCTTTTTCGGCTGATACGGGAAAAGGGACTCATTTATAACATTACTGATAACCCTGCTGTTTTTGAATTTCAGACACAGATGCTTCTCCGAAAACTCCTTCAGCCACTCAGAGACAAATACCCACTCCACATTTTCCATCTGAGAATACTTCTTAAGGAACCTATCCTTTAAATTAAATGACTCTTCATGTGCAGATTTCGTAATAGGCCTGGTAAAATACGGCCTCGTAATATTTTCAATAAACCGGTAAGTGGTTTCAGGCCCATGGCAGATAAAAATGAGCTGATCTGTAGGATAGACATAGCCGTCAAATACGCTGTACAAATTTTCTTCTACGAAATGTGTCACTATCGTTTTATATCTGCGCGTACTGAGCAGCTTCTTTAACGATTCATAAGTTCCCTGAAAAACAGAGATACCGTCTATCGTATATACGGTTTCAAACCAGTTGTTTACAGAGATAGATGCCACCTGAAAATGCACCCCTGCTTCAAGATACTCCCTGTTGCGTGAATGGGCAAATGCGCAGAGATAAAGATTAATACTGGAGGGATAGTCCGGCGTAATCACAAGCACATTATTTTCTTCATCACACTGTTCTGTGAGATCTTCATAGGCGTCCAGTTCTTCAAAGGATATTTCATCAATATACAGTTCAGATTCTGCTGAGACCGCAACCGCTATATCCATACAAACCGGGGGCTTGATCTCCATGACAGAAACAGAGTTAACAGGGACATCATATTCCCCGTTAATAATCAAATATCCGCCGGCATTTTCAGCATTTCCTTTAAAACATATCTTACAATACTTCGCCTCTACATCTTTCAGATATACGCTTTTTTTTGACGCAACGATCATTTTTTCTGTATCTGGATTTCTAAGCAGCCGTCCGTCAACTCCAAAATCTTCTTTATGCAAAATTATTCTTTCCATAAGTCACCTTTCACTGTTCAAGTATAAATATCCTATTTGCCCATCTGGCTCTCATAATAAGCTTTGCAGACATCATCCGTCTTTCCCACCATAACGACTTTTCCATGTTCAAGCCACACTACGCGGTCACAAAGACTTTCAATTGATTTAATAGAATGAGACACATACAGAACAGTAGTTCCTCCGGAAATCAGGCTTCTCATTTTATTCTCACTCTTATTCTGGAAGTTCAAATCTCCTACTGACAGAATCTCATCCACGATCAGTATTTCAGGATCAACAATCGTAGCTACCGAGAAAGCAAGTCTGGCAACCATACCTGAGGAGAAATTTCTCACCGGCACATCAAGGAAATCCTGCAGTTCAGAAAAATCTACGATTTCCTGAAATTTACTGTCCAGAAAGCTCTTGGAGTATCCCATGACAGCGCCATTCAGATAGATATTCTCCCTTGCATTCAGATCCAAATCAAATCCTGCTCCCAGTTCGATCATCGGACAGATATTTCCTCCAACCAGTACTTTTCCTTTTGTAGGTTTCATAACACCGGCTACAATTTTAAGTAATGTCGACTTTCCGGCTCCGTTCGATCCGACAAAGCCAAGCACCTCTCCTTTTTCTACCTTAAAGCTCACATCCTGCAGCGCCCAGAATTCATTATTCTTTTTTTTCTTCTCTCTTGCCTTTTTATTAAACAAATCCACTGCCATCTGTTTAAGAGAATTATTTTTCTCGATTCCCAGATTAAACCGCATTGACACGTTTTGAACTTCAATCATAATTTCCTCCAAATTTATATTACATATAATAGATAAATTTATCCTGATTCTTCTTAAATATTATTACACCTGCAATAAATACGATCAAGCAGGATGCGCCACAGATTACAAAACTCCTCAGTGAAGGAACCTGATCATACAGTATAATTGTTCTTGCAAATGTAATGTAATGATACAGCGGATTCAGTTTCAGTACTTTCTGAATGATCGGATCCAGCATGGAAATATCATACATGATTGGTGTAAAGTATGACAAAATCGTAAGAACAATTCCATAAATGTAAAACATATCCCGTAAAAAAACGGATATTGTAGACAATATAAAACTAATGCCGATTGTAAATATGAGCAGACAGAGGAAAGAATACGGCAACAGCAGATGGATTACCGTAATATGGCATTTTGTCTCCCCGCTTCCGCTCAGAAGAATAACCGCATAAAGCGGAATCAACGTCAGCAAAAAGTTAATGCCCACAAACAGACACTTTGATAAAGGGAAAATGTACTTCGGAATATAAATTTTATTCAGAAGAGAAAAGTTCCCTACTACTGAACTCATTGCAAGATTTGACGCCTCATTATAGTAGTTGAAGAAGG